>CEUL01099814.1_pt1 | contig 16852 bp, 13 predicted proteins | sample 427021 | NCBI WGS metagenome assembly CEUL01 (sample SAMEA2622800, study PRJEB7988) | marine metagenome | isolation source: saline water (ENVO:00002010), including | reverse complement strand
ATGTCTATAAAACGTTCATTATCAACGTCTTTCCTTTGATTATTAATATGTAGTTATGCCCTTCCTAGGGTCTTTGTAGTGGCGAGGCTTGACCTGAACCGCTGGGTCTAAATATTTTCTAAGCCGATTAAGAAACCATCCCTTGGGAGAAGAAACTTGTTTCGTTCGGTTGATAGCTTACTCCGTCCTATGACTATAGCGATAGTTGGGGCATCGGAAACGGGCGGGGCTGGCTGGCCAAAGGGGCTTTATGAGAACTTGGCGTATGAAGGGTTCCCAGCGCGTGTTTATTTGGTCAATCCGCGTCGACAGGAACTATGGGGCCATAAGGTATATCCCGATTTTGCGTCGCTCCCCGAAGTGATAGATCTCGCTATCGTCATCATCCCGGCCGAAGCGATCCCCAATTTATTGGTGGAAGCTGCAGAGGCCGGGACACGTAACGCGTTGATCTATGCATCTCGGTTCGGCGAAGGTGGTGATGAAGTCGGTGCGGAACGTGCCGCGGCTATCCGAAAAATATGTTCGCAGACGGGCCTACGTGTCGCTGGACCTAATTGTATGGGGACAATTTCTCTACCGGAACGTCTTCTTTTTTATCCCACATCGCGAGTCCGTGGGTTGCCGACCGGGCCGGTAGGGGTTGTATTCCAGTCGGGTGGTACTTTCCAATTTTGGCTGGAGCAGGGTGCAACACGCGGACTCGGCTATTCATATGCGGTGTCTAGCGGAAATGAACTCGATCTTGATATGGCTGATTTTATCAATTTTCTAGTCGATGATGATCATACCCGCGTGATCTCATGTATGGCGGAGGGGGTGCGGCGGCCCGATGCACTCATGAAAGCTGCGGCTCGGGCTTTCGAAGCTGGCAAGCCAATACTGATGCTTAAGGTGGGAAAAAGCATTGCGGGACAAGCCGCAGCCGAGAGCCATACCGGGGCACTCGCGACCGATGATCATGTTTTCACTGCGATGTGCCATAAATACGGAGTAGTGGTCGTAGATACTTTAGATGCGTTAATCGAGATGAGCCTCGCTTTTTCTGCCGGCCGCCTACCAAGAGGTAAACGAGTGGCGATGGTTGGATATTCGGGCGGCGCAAAGGGGCTGTTCCTTGATATCGCCGAACAGGTCGGCCTATGCTTGCCTGAATTTTCGGCAGAAACCCAGAAGATACTTCGCAAGTATATCGATCCTGGCGTTCCCGCTAGCAACCCCTTAGATACCGGCGCTCGCCTCGCGCGACGTTTCGAAGATTTCTCGGAGGTCGCAAAAGTGGTGGCCGAGGACCCAAATATCGACATGATCTCAGTCCAGGGGCAGTTACCTCTAGTCGAGGGCTCTTCGGGGGATCCAGATCTGTTTCGTCAGATCCGTGAAAGTACCGGCAAACCCGTGGTAGCACATAACCGAATGTCTCAGAATATGGACGACGCTGGGCGCGCGTTTCAAGAAGCAGCTGGAATACCGTTTCTGCAGCGACTGCCAGAGGTTGCCACTACGTTAAAAGGGCTTGCCGACTATGCAGAGCGCCGCGACCGAGGAATTACTATTTATGAGACTGATCCGGTTTCTGCCGATCTCGATATTCCGATCGAGGAGGTACTTGCGAACCACGGGATTTTGGGACCGAAATCTGCTTTCGCGCTTTCGGCGGCGGAGGTTGGTGACAAAGCGTCCGAACTCGGTTTTCCTGTTGTGGTCAAAATCGTTTCACCCCAGGCGGTTCACAAGACAGAGGTTGGCGGTGTTGCGCTGAATATGGCGTCGGCAGGGCAAGTAATTGAGGAGGCGCAGAAAATGTCAGATAGGTTACTGGCGACCGAACCGGCTGCTATTATTGAGGGATTTTTGATCCAGAAAATGGTGGAAGGGCTGGAAGTTATCGTCGGTGTTCGGGATGATCCGCAATTTGGTGCCATGGTCGCGCTAGGTATCGGCGGTGTTATGGTGGAAGCGACGCGAGATGTTGCGTTTCGTCTTTTACCCATCACCAAGGAAGACGTATCTGGTATGATCGGAGAATTGCGGTCTAAGGCTGTATTTGGTGCGTTTCGAGGTGCTGCCCCGCGTGATGTGGATGCCCTTTCCGATTCTATCGTCAGCCTATCGAATTCATGGCCGACCTTGCAGGGTCGGGTCTCAGATATTGAGATCAACCCAATCATGGTGGGCGCGGAGGGCGATGGTGTCGTCGCAGTTGATATCCGCTACATCGAACGTAAAAAACACTGAGAGGATACGGATATGGACTTCCAGCTTCCTGAAGAACTACGGATGCTGCAGGAAACGGTACGCCGGTTTGTCGACCGTGAACTAATCCCTATCGAACAGGACAGCATGGATGGGCCCAAGCTGAAGACCGAAGTTCAGGGGTCTCTGGAAGAAAAAGCTAAAGCGATCGGTCTTTGGTTGTTCGACGTGCCGGAAGAATATGGCGGGCAGGGGCTTGGTTTGCTTGCGCGGTCGATCGTCTGGACAGAGCTGGCTCGGACTATCGCGCTGCCAACTAGGAACGTTAATATTTTCGGCCCGATTGTCAGTCCGATCCTTTACTATCTGAACGAAACCCAGAAAGAAAAATACCTGTTTCCGGTACTTGAGGGAAAGCTGCGGCACTGCTTCGCCCAGACTGAGCCCGAGGCCGGCGGCGACCCTGGTGGGATGCGGACGACCGCGGTGCGTGACGGAAATCATTATGTCATCAACGGAATGAAACGCTTTATTACCGGGGCAGGGGAGGCAGATTTCGCGCAGGTAATCGCTGCTACTGATCGGGAAAAGGGATCGCGTGGCGGTATTTCTGCTTTCCTTGTCGACATGGATAGTCCCGGCGTCAAACTGATTAGGGCGCAGGAAACGATGATGAATGACCGCCCTTGGGAAATTGCATTCGAGGACGTGCGCGTGCCTCCAGAGAATATGATTGGCGAGGAAGGGGACGGGTTTAAATTTGCCCAGAATTGGATCAGCGCTGGTCGTATCCGCCATGGAGCGAGGGGCATTGGCGTTATCGAGCGGTGCTTAGAGCTTGGCGCCTCGTACGCTAAACAGCGTGAGACATTCGGCAAAAAGCTTGCCGAGCGCCAGTCGGTACAATGGATGCTGGTGGATTCCTATGCCGATCTGCACATGCTGAGATTGATGGTACACACAGCCGCAGCAAAACATGATGCGGGAGAGGACATCCGATACGATGCCTATATGTGCAAGTATCTGGGCGATACAAAATCGTTTGAAGCTGCTGATCGTTGCATGCAGATACACGGAGGAATGGGGCTAACCACGGATTTGCCTATTGAACGGATGTGGCGCGACCAGCGTAGTTTCATAATCACCGAAGGCCCGACCGAAATTCTGAAAATGGCACTAGCTAGGCATGTGTTACGGCAGTACGGCGATTAAACAGTATAAACCTCTTAATGATATCACTCCGGTAAAAATTAGGTAAAACCTTCATTGAGTGCCCCAAGAGGTCTCGTTTCTGAGAAATAAAATGGCGGTTTGCGGCACATGTCCTTTTTGAGGGTAGTTTTGACTCGATATGTTGTTTGCGACATCATTTCTTCTGACCAATCAAACGTTTAAGACCATGACGCCTAATAAGGGGAGAGACAATGTTCGACCATTTCGAATGCGTGAAGGTAGAGATTCAAGACGGCATCGCCTATGTGCGGATGAACCGGCCTGAAAAACGAAACGCCATGAATCCGCAACTCCACGATGAGATGGAAGAGGCGCTAACCCATCTGGAAGTCGATCCCGACGCCAAGGTGATAGTAATATGCGGCGCCGGCGGTAATTTCTCCGCTGGTCAAGATCTGAAGATGTTTTTCCGCGAAAACGAAAAGAACCCTCTGGGGCGAAAGACTGCCCAGCGTGCCGCTAACCGATGGCGCTGGGAAATTCTCTATAATTACGACAAGCCGACTATTTCTATGGTAGAGGGCTATTGCGTAGGCGGCGCGTTCATGCAGCTCTTGGCGACCGATTTTGCGGTTGCTGCTGAAGACGCTACGTTCTCCCTGTCAGAGGTTAATTGGGGGATTCTCCCCGGTGCGCTGGTTTCCAAGGTTGTATCCGATGCTGTCCTGCCACGTCATGCGTTGTATTACTGTTGCCTAGGAGAGCCCTTCAACGGGCCTGAAGCTGAACGCATCGGAATGATCAATTTTGCGGTGCCGGCCACCGAACTTGAATCCAAGGTTGAAGAGCTGGCTCACAAGCTGATGGCAAAAAGTCCCCGAGTTCTGCGTGCAACCAAACAGGCTGTGCGAAATGTGAGAACCATGGATTTCGGCCAGTCTTATGATTATCTCGCCGAAAAAGGACAGGCGATTAAGGTTGGAGATCAGGAGGACTCCTACAATACGGGACTTCGCCAGTTCCTCGATGAGAAAAGCTATAAACCAACCTTTGAGCCCTTCAAGACTGGCACTTTGATCGAAAAGAAGTAAATTCGTATGGCCGTGTTATGACCGAAAGAAATCATCTGGACAGCATTTCCGCATATGCGTGAGAACCGATCCAAGTCAAATTCAAAAACCGATCGGAATGTGTTTGGTTTAGGAAATAGTCTAGATATTGTCTGGTTAACAGCCGAATTTACTGGACCTTGCCACGCGCATCGACCGGCCACACGTCTACCACTTCGTCTCCCTTAAGTACTATATAGGTATCGTAAAGGTTAGTGGTGGTGTCGCAATGGCTCGGGGTCAGCTGAATCTTATCGCCGATGTTTAGCGGAACGTCCGCGCCGTCTTTCATTCTTAAGATTCCGTGTTCATCTCCGCCATATTCGAATACACAGCCCTCGATCCCATGAACGACAGGTACGCCATGATCATTGCTGGCGGATTTCAGGCCGACGTCGATGATAACGCGACCCGTTTCGGGCTTGCTGACGACGGCGGTTAGGATGAATAGTGCGTTTTCAAAGGGCGGTGCGTTGGCGTCGGGCCAGCCGATGCTGCCATAGCGCGAATCCATGAATACGTATGACCCTGTCTGAATTTCCGTTAGAAGGCCACGATCGAGATCGAACGGCGACGTGCCGGTGCCGCCACCGGTGCGGATACCGACCTGAAGGCCGGCGTTCTCTACCTCGGCGATGGTGGCCGCCAGTTTGTCTAGGCCAGTTTCGGTCTGCGTAGCGCGCTCTGCCGGGTCGACCGTCATCTGGATCTTGCCCTGATAACCCTGTAGGCCGGCGAAGTTTAGGCACGGGTGCCCGGAAATGATCTGCGCCAGCCGCGCTGCTTCCGGTCCGGGCGCAACGCCGCAGCGGCCCTGACCGATATCGACCTCGACTAACACGTCCAGCGCCACGCCTCCCAGTTGTGCGATCCTCCCCAGCATGTTGATATTTTCCTCGTTGTCCGCGACGACCGAGATCCGCGCCTGATTGCGGGCAGCCAGTAGGCGGCCGATCTTGCTTTCGCCGACCACTGGTGTGGTGATCAGAATATCGTCGATGCCTTTGCTGACCAAGACTTCGGCCTCGCCAAGCTTGGCGCAGCATACCCCAGTGGCACCGGCGTCGATCTGCATACGGGCTACGGTCGCGGACTTATGTGTCTTAGCGTGTGGGCGATAGGAAATACCCGCTGCTTCCGTCATGTTCTTCATACGCGCGATGTTGCGTTCAAGTGCGTCCGCATCGATGGTTAGGACGGGCGTATCAAGGTCTTCGGCTTTCACGTTGACACCTCCCGCTCGTAGACGATCTTGCCGCCAACAATGGTCGTTTCAGCCACGATGTCTTTGATTTTTTCCTCTGCACAGGTCAACGGATCGTCCGACAGGACGGCCATATCGCCAAGCTTACCTTCCTCTATCGAGCCCTTCTTGTCTTCCTCGAACGTCAGATGGGCGCCGCCCATGGTGCCACAGCGCAGCGCGTCTTCGCGGCTCAGGGCCTGATCAGGTGCGATACGGTCCTCGGAAATCATGTTCCAGCGCGAAACGACGTGCCACATAGGATAGAAGAGAGTGGTCGGTACGTTATCTGTGGCGAGCCCGATATTTACGCCGGCATCCAGTAGGCGGCGCATCGGTGCAATATCGTTCAGCCGTTCCCGGCCAAGCTCTTCGCGCAGGATGTGGCCGTGCTTGTATATATAGCGGTTGGTGTGGGTCGTCATGACGACGCCGAGGTCAGCGGCCTTCTGAATTTGTTCGGTATTTAGGACGTCCAGATGACCGATCACCCAGCGTTTAGCAGTGATATCCACCGCGCGATTAACCTCTTCGAACATGTCGAGGAACCGGGGGCCAATGACGGCCAGTCGGATTCCGTTGCGCGCCGCATCAATCATGAATTCGACCATGCGGTTTTGTGGCACGCCGTTGTCATAATTGAACCCCGACCAGCCGGTATAGGGGGCGGCGGTGGCACGGAAGATCGCGTCTGCATCCATCCCAGTATCCGTGAACATGCCACCGACACGCAGCCAGTCGTCTCCGAGGCCACGCTGCCCCAGCCACGATGCCCAGTTCTGCATGACGGTGGAGTATTTTATGTCATTGGCTCCACCCCAAGCTGGGCTGTAGACGAGATGCGCGCGCACTGTGGCTTCGCCTGCAGCGTGAACCGCTTGATAGGTATTGATCAGTTCTTGTGCCGCACCGTGTTCTTCTAGGGTGCTAGTGGTGCCAGTGGAATTGTATATCATCATGGCTTTTTTTAGCCCTGCGACCCGGTCGGAATGTGTGAAACGCGGGGCCATATGGAAATATCCAAGTTCCGCCACCGGCATAAAATGCTGTTCGCGGATCAACCCGGTCAGTTCGCCCGCGGAATCTTTTTCGAATTCGATGGTCGATGTCGCCGGATCGGTATTTTTCGAAATGCCGGCGAGGTCAAATGCCTGCGTATTGACAACCGACTCCAGCGGTAGCTGGTGACGCCAGAAGCCCCAGATCGGTCGGATATAAACTGGATTGTCCGGAGCTGCTTCGTCCAACTCCTGTCGCGTCGGAAATCGGTTTTCAACAAGGCACCCCGGTACGTTCCAGTAATATGGGGGATCGCCGACCGGCATGGTCACGATCCATTCGCCAGGTGCGGCGTTCGCTGCCAGTGTGCGTATCCGGTCGATTACGTCGCCGACGGTTTTACAGCCTCCCAGTGATGGAAACACGTCCTTCAGCCCTTCGCGATCCATATGCGCGTGGCCGTCTATCAGTCCGGGAATCACGGTGCGACCGCCTGCATCGACGACATGGGTGTGGGGCCCGGTCAGTGCCGAAACCTCCCCTGCCCCGCCGACCGCGACGATATTATCGCCTTTCATGGCGACTGCTTCGGCGATGGAGTTCGACGCATCGACGGTGGCGATTTTACCGTTTGTGACGATCACATCGGGATGAAATTCAGGCACATTTCTTCTCCTGTTCCGGCCCATCACCCCCTTCAACCACCTTAAAGCCTGATACCGTAGGCGACTTCGGGAAGCGGGCTAGTGTGTTATCTGCCGACTGCTGACGCTTCGCGCCGCGTATCCGCTGCCCCGGTCAGTACGCCGTTGTCTAGGACTTCGATCGTCTTGGCAGATCCGAAATACGATGCACCGGAGCCGTGCTTAACCTCGTGGCCGCGGCGACCCAGTTCCTCGGCAATTTCCTCTGGATACCCGTCTTCCAGCATGAAAGAGCCATCAAGGCCGACCGACCAGCGAGGACTTTCGATGGCGGTTGTCAGTTCCATGCCGCGGTCGACGAGGTTAGTCAGCACTTGGACCATCGACAGCGTCTGGCCGGGCCCGCCTGGCGTGGTCATCAGGTATTTCGGCTTACCGTCCTTCAGCACTATGACGGGATTCAGCGTGTGCGACGGTCGTTTACGAGGAGCGACGTTACGCGGATCATCTTCGTCGACGCAAAATCCGGTCATCCGATTATTCATCAGGATTCCGGTGCCCGGATCCATGAAGGCGCTGCCAAACACGTGAAATACTGACTGCACAACCGACATTGCGTTGCCATCGCAATCGGCAATGACGATACAGGACGTACCGCCCTTGTTTTCGAAGGTCTTAGGATCGGTACCATTGACGACGATGTTCTGAAGATTTTTCGTGGTAACCTCTCCCATTAGGCTTTTGATTGGTATGTCAACAACCCGCGGATCGGATATGTAGGGCTGTCCAAGGGTGAATGCCCCTTGCATGGCGCGGATCAGATAATCTAGACGGTCGGTATCGTTATCTGAAATTTCTTCCGAAGACAGTGCCGAGAGCCCATTGAGCTGCAACAACATCAGCATGCCGTATGAATTAGGTGGCATCACCTGTACCGTATAACCACGATAATCGGTCGACAGCGGATCTACCCATTCAGGTTCATATCCCGCAAACTGATCAGCGGAGAGTAGACCACCATTAGAAACTATATAGTCGCCTATCGATTTCGCAATATTGCCCTCGTAAAACACCGCACTTTTGTTAGATGCAATTTTACAGAGAGTATCTGCGAGGGCCGGCTGCCGTAGTATTTCACCTTCTTGGATTCGGTTACCCCCATCGTCAAAATAAAGCTTACGGCATGCGGGGTCGGCCATTACATCATTGCGGAAGAGATCAAGGCCGGCTGTCATAACACGTGAACTGGGGTGCGCTTTTGCCGCATCTATCGCGTCCTCGAAGAGTTCCTCCCACGGCATTTTTCCATAGCGTTCATGTAGGCGCTCCCATCCTCTAACCATTCCAGGAACCGAAACCGCGGTAGGCCCGCGATCGGGGATACCGTTTTTAAAGTATTCCGATGTTGCACCGTCGGGTGCATGACCGGTCGCATTGAGCCCAATAGTATTTCCCTTCGCGGCATCGTGATAAAGGAAAAATGCGTCTCCTCCCAGTGAGGTTGCCTGTTGCAAAACCACAGACAGTGTCGCGGAAGTCGAAATCATAGCATCAACCAGAGTTCCTCCCCGATCCAGGGTGCGCAAGCCTGCCATTGAGGCCAATGAGTGTCCGGATACAACCATCCCCTTGGTACCGTAGACTGGGGAGCGGGCCAGTCTTACTCCAGCAAATACATCCGTCGCCATTGAAATCCTCCCAGTTGATTTGTGGAATGTCGGCAATGGTCGACGGGGTGTCAATGTGCTGTTTTCAGTATGTCCGAATCTACCAGGCGAATTGGCAATGATACGTTCGAGGTCCTAACCTCAGCGGATATGGTTATGAACAATGGAAAAATTTGATTTAATTGGAGTAACGTTAATTTTTATTTGGTTATGAGCTTGGTATTTAGAAAATTGGCTTTCGTATTACTTGGAAACCCGGGTATCGTTCTGGCTAGCGGACTTTCGTTGAGAGAAATTTCCTTTACTCCTTCGCTTATCCTCGAGATATGCTCAAAAAATAATAGGTCGGTATAGACGATACGAAAAATCAGATCAGAAAATATGGTGATTTTGGTTAATGGGAATGACAGAAAAAGAAGCATTCATAGCCGCGAATAGATTTGGGCTTGGATCGGACCCGGAAATCCTTGATAAAATAGGTCGAGATGCTCGCGGTTGGTTGATCAATCAACTTCATTCCGAGGACGATGCTTTGAATTACCTGAACGGTCTTCCTGCCTCCTCACACATGATTTCTGAGTTTCTGAGGGTGCGAAGAGATGCCAACAGACGACAAAAGTTTAACAAAGAGCGCGCCGCCCCTCTTTACCGCACCGAAATTTATCGTCGAACGGTGGCCGCTGTTAAGACAGAAACACCGTTCCGAGAACGTTTAGTCCGATTTTGGAGTAATCATTTCACAATTTCGATAACTGTTAGCCGGCTTAGGTCGATCGCCGGTGCATATGAGCGCGAGGCGATCCGCCCTCACGTAACTGGCCGTTTCGTTGATTTGTTGACGGCGGTGACGCGCCACCCGACCATGCTGATTTATCTCGACAATGTTCAATCTACAGGACCAAATTCGTCTTTTGGGCGACGCCGCCGACGCGGCTTGAACGAGAACTTGGCGCGGGAGATACTCGAACTCCATACGCTCGGGGCCGGTGGTGGGTATACTCAGAAGGACGTGACGGAGTTTGCAAAAATTTTAACTGGTTGGCGGTTCCGTAGTTCTAAATTTGATGACGCCGGCAATTTCGCCTTCGCTAAATTTATGCATGAACCCGGACCCAAGACCTTGTTGGGAAAAACCTACCTTGAAAATGGCGTAAATGAGGGCATTCAAGCTTTGCAAGTTATTGCTCGCCACCCGGCCACAGCAAAGTTTGTTGCAACCAAACTTGCGCGCCATTTCATATCTGATACACCGCCTGCTGAGGCGGTGGAGAAGTTGAGCCAGATATTCATAGAGTCTGATGGGGATCTAACGGCACTGTCGCAAGCACTTGTCGTATTGCCCTATGCTTGGAAGGAACCTTTTATTAAAATAAAGACGCCCGCGGAATTGTCTATCTCCGCTTTTCGGCTACTTGGCGTACCGGGGAGACAAAAACAGGCAATGGCCCCGTTCCGACTGTTAGGACAGATGCCTTTTTCGGCTCCGTCACCCGCGGGTTGGCCAGATACTGCGGAGGATTGGATTAGCCCTGAGTCCATGATCCGAAGGATCCAACTGATGCAGCTATTGGTTAACCGTCTCCAAACTGATATCGATCCGCGTGCGCTAGCCAGAGATAGCTTCGGGCCGGTCATTTCGGAAAACACCCGACTTTCAGTCGAACGCGCTGAGAGTCGGAAAAGCGCATTGGCGATTCTTCTCTCAGCTCCAGAATTCCAGCGTCGATGAAAGTGAAACCTATGTCGTCCCGCAGAGTATTCCTGCAGAATTCCGCTGCTGCAATTGGACTTTCTGCTGTGGCTGGATTTCCAAATCTGGCCGTCGGCCGCGTTGCGACTGAGAAGAGGCTTCTTTTTGTGATTCTGCGCGGCGGTCTGGATGGACTGACAGCAGTGCCGCCCTACGCCGATCCGCACTATCGGCCAGCGCGCGGCGCGCTCGCGGTCCCTCCTCCTGGCGAGCGAGATGGTGCAATCGATCTAGATAATCGTTTTGGTTTGCACCCCGCATTGGAGCGTCTAATGCCGTTATACCGCAGGGGTGAGTTGTTGATTATGCACGCGATTTCTATACCTGCTCCGACTCGTTCACATTTTGTGGCTCAGGATTTACTTGAGACTGGTGCCCCTAAGGGGGAGCCCCTTCGGCAAGGTTGGTTGAACCGAGCACTATCTTATTTTCCGGTCACTGACACCCGGCTTGGCCTCTCGGTGGGCTATGAAATTCCGAACGTTTTAAGGGGTAATAATCCGGTCGCGTCTTGGGCACCGTCTTGGCTACCTGAAACAAGGCCCGATCTACTCGATAAACTTGCCGATATATATCAGGACGATCCGTTACTCTCAAAGGCCCTTGCCGAAGGGCGATATGCTCGAGAAATGTCAAACCGCATTATTGGGGGTAAAGATATGATGAGAAGCGGTAATTTACGCCGCGAGCGTCAGTTTGGCACGCTAACAAAAGCAGCCGGGCGTCTTCTTGCTGCACCTGATGGAGCACGACTGGCGGTAATTGAAATGGGTGGCTGGGATACTCACACTAACCAAGTGAACCGCCTGAAGCGTAATCTAAAACTACTTGGCAATGGCCTTGCTACAATTCCCGACTCGCTCGGTTCCGCGTGGAGAGATACAGTCGTGGTGGTGGCAACTGAGTTCGGTCGGACGGTTCACACTAATGGAACAAAGGGAACTGATCACGGCACAGGATCGGCTGCGTTCATTTTGGGTGGTTCGGTTGCGGGTGGCCGCGTCGCCAGCTATTGGCCCGGCCTTGCTCCTAATCGTCTCTATAAAAACCGTGATTTGGCGGCGACGACCGATATTCGGGGGCTTTTTAAGGCAGTTCTACGAGACCACTTTGGCATCTCCCATGTGGATGTAGAAACTTCAATCTTTCCCGACAGCGCCGGTGCAAAAACGCCACCCGGAAAAATTATAATTTAGGGTTCGCGGTCAACCATATAGGCGCGTCTCAACTAATTCTGCCCAGTAGCTAGCTCCCAGAGGCAGGATTTCGTCATTGAAATCATAATTGGGGTTGTGGAGCATGCACCCGCCTTCGCGGGGACCATTGCCGATCCAAATATAGGCTCCTGGCTTTTCGTTAAGCATAAAAGAAAAATCTTCTGCACCCATCATCGGATCCTCGTCGCGAGATACACATCCTTCACCGGCAACCTTTCGAGCGACGGCAGCTGTAATATCCGTCTCAGTAGCGTCATTTATAGTCGGCGGATAGCGACGTTCGTAACGCAGATCAGAAGTGACCGAGAAAGTAGCCGCTATACCATCGGCGATACGGCGGATCTCCCTTTCCATATGGTTTTGGACATCTTCCTTAAAAGCGCGAGTGGTGCCTCGAATAGTGACCTCTTCTGGAATGACGTTCCAAGTGTCGCCAGCGTGCATTTGTGTAACAGTGACGACGGCTGAATCAAACGGGCTGATAGTGCGGCTCGTGACGGTCTGTAACGCAGATATAAGTTGGGAGCCTGCCACTATCGTATCACGTCCAAGGTCGGGCAAAGCAGCATGCGTACCAACGCCTTTCAATGTAATTTCGAATATATCGAAAGAGGCCATGATCGGCCCTGACCGAATGGCGAATTCCCCGACCGGTATCCCTGGAATGTTATGCAAGCCGTAAACCGACTCAACCGGGAATTTTTCAAAGAGGCCGTCCTCGATCATAACGCGGCCACCGCCCTCGTTTTCCTCTGCCGGTTGGAAGATGAAATGCACAGTCCCAGCAAAATTTCTAGTTTCCGATAAGTACTTGGCGGCGCCTAGCAGCATAGCGGTGTGGCCGTCATGGCCACAGGCGTGCATCTTGCCCGGGTTCTGAGATTTATAATTAACGTCGTTGGCTTCTTCGATATCGAGGGCGTCCATATCGGCGCGGAGCCCGATGGCCGGCCCGTCTCCCTTATCTCCTTTCAGTGTTCCAACGACACCGGTGCCTGCTAGTCCACGATGCACATCGATACCAAATTCGTGTAGACGGAGCGCCACGAAGTCAGACGTCTTATGTTCCTCAAATGCTTTCTCCGGATGCTGATGGATATAGTGCCGCCACTCCGTCATCTCTCTAGTGAATTCAGCGATACGGTTATTTATGGGCATGGTTATTTCCTCTGACCTCTGAAGAAGTTATCATAGCTTTCTTTGGGCGTGTTTCGGTTGAAGTGGGGACTTGATACGACTACGGGGGTTTCCGACCACTCAAGGATGAAGGGCACACGGTAAAGGGTTGCACCGACCCTAAACCCTCTCCGAAAGCCAAATGGCGAGCCTTGAACCTTTTTTGATAACGGCCGACAGGGCTTCGTAACCCGGAGTTTTCTGGGCTCCGTGATGAAGTGCAGTGTCGTGATGCTCAAGTTCCTCTGCACGGAATTTCTCGATAGTATTCCGCAAATCGGCTTCGTCGTCGCCGAGTTGCGCCGCCTGTTCCGCGTAGTGTTCGTCGATAACTTCTTCGACTGCTGCGGTGCAGGCCATGGCCGCACGTTCACCCATTAAAGCTGTGGTGGCACCGAGTACGAACCCGGCCGCGTGCCATACCGGCATAAGGGCGGTTGGGCGAATTCGACGATCTCCGATTAGTTCGTTGAATTTTTTCAAATGTTCGCTTTCCTGTTTCGCCATGTGACGAATCACATTCGCCTTTTCACTTTTGCCCAGAACCGCAAGCTGGCCTTGATAGATTCGGACTGCGCCGTATTCGCCAGCATGATCGACGCGGACGATCCTATCGAGCATTTTATTCACTGGCGGATCGCCAGGCAGGATACCGTGTTCCGTTCGCTTCTTGGTGGCGGGAATACTTTTTTTCATGCGTTTTTATCCTTTAATTGGCGCCAGCCCGCCACGCTACAAAATGCAGCGAGTACGAAACTGGTAACCGCGTTCCAGGCGGCGATTGACAAGCCAAATAAAGACCAAGGAATCTCATCGCACCGCACAACTGGCGTCGCTAGGAGCATCTTACGTAGCTCATCGAGTGATTGGGTACTGTTGACGCCACCTTCGCCAGAACATGATGGCGGTCCCGCGATCCAGTGCTGTTCCACACCAGAATGATAAAGTGCGATGCCTGCACCGATCGTAAGCGCGACCATCGACGCCCAGGTTAGAAGCAATCTCTCGCGAGGGCCCCTGAACCAAAGGAGTGCACCAATCCCTATAAGAATAACTACCCCGTGAGGGACCCGCTGCCAAACACAGAGATTACAGGGTGCAAGACCGCCGAGATATTGGGAACCGAGAGCTAACAAAAGCGCTATTGCCGAGGCTGCCATTGCCCACAGCGGCACGTCCCGATCGTCTATAGTGATACCACCGATTTTCATGTTGTCCTTGATCCAAGCCCTAATGAAGAATTTTAAGTACTAAGAATCCACCTATTAAGATAAGACAAAATAAAGTGAATATAAGGCCAAGACGTTTTTCAATTAATTCTCTAACGGGCTGTCCGATGTAGTAGAGAAGGGTGGCGACTATAAAAAATCTTAATCCCCGCGATAATACTGAAGCGATGGTAAAGGTGGCAAAGTCTAAATTAGTTACCCCACTAGCAATCGTGATTACTTTATAAGGAAATGGTGTCACGCCGGCCATAAATACAACCCAGCCTCCGTATTCGTTATACCGGGCCGTAAAGTCAGTGAATTTCGCGCCGTAGCTATAAAAATCCAGGATCGGGCGGCCTACGCCCTCGTATAAGCCGGCACCGATCGTATAGCCAAACATCCCGCCTAACACTGAAGCGATGGTACAGGTGGCAGCGTAACGCCATGCCTTATGGCGAGCTGCTAGAACCATTGGGATCAATAAAACGTCTGGCGGTATCGGAAAAATTGAGCTTTCAACAAATGCAACAGCAGCCAGAACCCAGACAGTATTTCTGCGGGCGGCCAGGACCATCGTCCAATCGTAAAGGGAGCGTAACAAATAAGCGTCCTTTCCGGTGCACTGCGGTGTACCAGCGGTCTCCTTAAACGGCAAGTATTTGGCGTGGTATAGAAGTTTGTTATCTCTTTATTTATTTTTTCTATGCCCTAGGCTAGAGGTATGAAAACACAAACGGTGCAGCTCTCGCAATCTAAGATCAACGCTTCTTTGTCGGCCATAACCGCCGCACGGCAACTATCACCGAGTTTGCGGAGACGTGCCGTAGAGACAGATAACCTGCGGCGTTTGCCCAAAGAAAATATTGTCGATATGAAAGCTTCCGGTCTTTTCCGGATACTCCAGGCAAGCCGTAACGGTGGCTGGCAACTAGATTTCCATACCCATCTTGACGTTGTTGAGGAAGTTGCGTCGGCTTGCGGGGCATCTGGCTGGTGTTTGGGAGTACTACAAATCCATTCTTGGTTGGCGGGATTAATGAGCCAACAGGCGCAGGATGAGGTTTATAGTGATGATTCAAATGCTCTGATTGCAGCGGTGCTCGTCGCACGAGGCACAGCAACGCAAAATTCGGACGGGTATTGCATTTCAGGATTCTGGCCATTTGGATCCGGGTCGGAGCATTCCGATTGGGTTATACTGGGGGCGAGCGTCGAGGATAAAAATGGCAATGAAATAGACCAGGGTGTTTTTCTCATGCCCACTTCGGAAATTGAGATAAATGATGATTGGTATGTGGCTGGCCTCCGTGGGACGGGAAGCTGCAGTTTAGTCGCGACCGACGTTAAAGTGCCTATTCACAGGTATTTGTCCACGGTGGAGGGACGGCTCGGCAAAACTCCCGGTGCCCATCTACATGAGGGAACGCTTTTTCAGTCACCACTGACCCCTTGTCTATCGATTGCCCTTTGTGGACCGGCCGTCGGAATTGCCGAGGGAGCTATCCGCGATTTCATAAGTCACGTTCCGGGTCGTTCTAACCCTCAACTACGTGGCGCTGCGCAGATAGAATCACCCTTAACCCATAAGACCGTGGCAGAGGCAAAAGCTTCAGTAGATGCTGCACGGATGCTACTGCATCGTGCGGCCGACGATATTGAGTTAGCAGCCGGCAATGGCGGAGAGATGCGAATAGAAGTCCGCACCCGTATCCGCATGGACTGCGCCTATGCGGTGCGACTTTGTATGAACGCAGGAGAGATGATTTTTTTAGCAACCGGTGGATCTGGGCTTGCCGATACCAACCCGATTCAAAGGGCTTGGAGAGATCTCCATGCCATTAATCAGCATGCATTGTTGCAATTACAGACAAATGCAGAGATCTATGGCCGAACGATCCTCGGTCTTGATCCAGGGTCAGATATTCTTTAACCACCCTCCCACAAGTTGAAAGCTAAAGCCGCGAGGACCGCCAAATTTATACCTCTATGGCTGGTTGTCTCGATTTATGAACGCCCAACATATGATTATGTATGTTGTGTAAACCGCGCTAACTGTTAGCCACAAGGCTACTGTTGCCAATGCAAAACACAGGTAAGCGATGCTGACCCAGCCATCCGATTCCTCGCCGATCACTATCAGTATGACAAAAAGGGTTACTGCACTGACGGTCACCCAGAGCTGGCGCATGAGGTAACGGTGAATACGAATAGTCATTTTTTATTTAAATAACTTTTCTATCTGATTAACGATACTGTATCTCGTGCGTTTTAGGTCCCACATCTCAGAATAATCAAGATAAATAATAGAGGCTATTTGAGCGATAGTGATCGTATTTGAGAAATATTACTAATTATGTTTAGTCCTCTAGAAAACGGAATACTTGACCCGTACTCTCGCCCCGGGGTATGCGGGACTGATTGCGGGCGTGGCGGAATTGGTAGACGCAGTGGATTCAAAATCCACCGG
>CEUL01020833.1_pt1 | contig 16862 bp, 15 predicted proteins | sample 427021 | NCBI WGS metagenome assembly CEUL01 (sample SAMEA2622800, study PRJEB7988) | marine metagenome | isolation source: saline water (ENVO:00002010), including | reverse complement strand
GAACAAATTCTCCAGATGCCAAATAACCTCTTTTTTCAACTTCAAACAAGAAGCCTTCAGCACAAATTACAGGGCCCTGGTCTAACCTTTCTATTAACGTTCTTTTCATTTATCTATACTCCAAAATATCTTATAGATCATGACGCACACGACCTACTTTGTTTTAGTTAAATCCTGGAATTCCTTTTTCCGTTTTAGCTTTTCTTTAAAAGTCGAAGCAATAGGATCAAATCACGACTCTTGTATTAAAATAGAATATTGAATCTATGTAAAGGGCTTTGCTAGTAAATCTCTTTAAATAAAAAATTATTGTGAAATTTTTAAATAAAACAAAAAAGCTATTTCCTCCAATTGAGCCTTTTGACTCTGGCTATTTAGAAAAAGGAGTGCATAGCATTTACTATGAACAATGCGGCAACCCTAATGGTAAACCTGCCGTTTTTCTTCATGGCGGACCTGGAGGAGGAGCAGGAAAGCTATCAAGAAGATTTTTTGATCCAAAAAAATATAGGATCATCCTTTTTGATCAAAGAGGCTGTGGTAAAAGTAAACCGCACACTTGTTTAGAAGATAACACTACTTGGCATCTTGTTGAAGATATTGAATCAATTAGGAAACAATTAGATATTAAGCAATGGCTTGTATTTGGAGGCTCTTGGGGCAGTACACTCGCTCTTGCATATGCTCAAAGTCACCCAGAAAGGGTAACGGAACTCGTTCTTAGAGGAATCTTCATGCTAAGGCAAAAAGAACTTCTATGGTTTTACCAATATGGAGCAAGCGAAATATATCCTGAAGCCTGGCAGGGCTTTATAGATGAAATTTCTGAAGATAAAAGACATAATCTCATTGAGGCTTATAGGCATATTTTTAACGGAGAAGATGAAGAGAAAAAATTATCAGCTGCTAAAGCATGGTCCAAATGGGAAGCTTCAACGAGCTTTATTAATCACAACCGTGAAGCCGTAAAAGATTCTGTTAATAGTGAATTTGCTCTAGCCTTTGCTCTAATTGAAAATCATTACTTTGTTAATAAGGGCTTCTTGGAGCATGAGAACCAGCTTCTAGATAATATAGACATAATTAGAGATATCCCAACCGTAATCGTCCAAGGCAGGTATGACGTAGTGTGCCCGCCCACAACAGCTTATGAATTACACTCAAAGTGGCCAGAAGCTGATCTAAAAATTGCCCCTTTTTCAGGTCACTCTGCTTTTGAAAAAGAAATAACACACCTACTTATAGAAGCAACTAACAAATTTTTAAATACTAAAAATAGTTAAACAATTAAAAAAGAGTAATTTTAGATTTTTAGATAGTTGTTCTTTTCTTGTATTTATTGATTTTTAATTAATTCAGAAAGCAAACTTTCTGAATTATTAGAAAGTTCACTATAAGAGCCTTCTTCAACAATACTACCTAAATGCATATAACTAATATTAGTAGCATTTCGGATAGTTGAAAGACGATGGGCAATTACAATAATTGTAAGATTACCTATTAAGTTATCTATAGCTTCCTGTATTAGTTTCTCTGATTCAGTATCTAGAGAACTTGTAGCCTCATCAAGAATTAATATTTCTGGGTCTCTTACTAAGGCCCTTGCTAATCCAATCCTTTGTTGCTGTCCGCCGGAGAGCCTTACACCTCTATCCCCAACAATAGTATGCAATCCATCAGATGAGCTGTCTATAAAATCTAAGGCATTAGCAAGCTTGCAAGCCTCTAAGATTTTTTCCTCCGATGCTTTAGGATTTGACCATAATAAATTTTCATATATAGATGCATTAAAAAGGAAAGTTTCTTGAGGCACATAGCCTATCTTTTCTCTATATGAGTTTAAATTAATTGAAGTTAGATCTTTTCCATCAATTAAAATATTTCCAGAATCCTGGCTGAATAAACCTAAAATAATATCTACTAAAGTGGATTTTCCTGCTCCTGATTTACCTACCAATGCATGCATGGAGCCTTTCTTTATAATTAGATTTGTATCTTTTAAGATATGATTATCTTCGTTGTATGAGAAGTTTACATTTTTAAATTCTATAGACTCTTTAAATCCTTTGAAAAGAGTTCCCCCGGAAGGTTCTCGATCCTCTAAAGCTTCTTTCTTTAATCTTTGTATTTGTTGATATGATGGGGCTAATCCGCCTACATTTGCGCGAGATTGAATTACGATCGACATAACTGGCAATAATCGCGTTATAGCAAATAAAACCATTACTACCTGACTCAAGGATGTTCCGTTCTGAATCTCTATATATATTGCTACTAAAGCCGCAGATAAACCTATAGGGAAGAATATTAAAGACAAGCTCCTAACTAGAGTCTGATATTTAACGCTAACAGAAGCATGGTCTTTAAAAGAACCTCTGTATCTGGCTACTGTGTCTTTTTGCCTACCAAAACTAAGTACTATTTTAGCAGCGGATAGAGATTCTTGGAGAATGCCTGTCATTCGATTTGAAGTTTCAGTATTTTTTTGACCTAAGTCATACACTATCTTATTTAAAAACCAGATAGGTAAAGAAAAAATAACTGTAATGCATAAAAAAATAAAGGTTAGCCTTGGTGCTAAAAGAAATGGGATTAACACAAGAACTGTGCCTTGTAAGATGTTAGCCATCAAATTTGCCATTTCTCCGAAAGATTCTCCAACTCTGTTCATCTCTAATTGAAACGAATTCATCAAAGTCCCCATATCTCCTTTTGAAAAGAAAGAAAACCTTGTCGTAAAGAATTGACCTAATGCATCAGATATTAGGTCTAAAAGTACATCATATTTTATTTTTAAAACAGCATACTGAACCATAACAGCAGTAACTCCAGATAATGCCGTGAAGGATGCAAAAAAGATAAACGAATGAACTAATTGCAATTTAATATTAATTAAACCCATTAAATCTACAAATAAAACAGTAATTGCATTATATTCTTGATAAGGTTTTTCCAGTAAAAAATCTGTAACTGGTGCAAGACTCATAACGCTCAATATATTTAGACTAGCCTGCAATAGAGTAAGCAAGAGAAGCAATAAAAAATGTTTAGGGAATTTCTTAAACAAATCTAAGGTATAGGATATGACTGAATTCATTTCTTATTACTCCCTTAAAAACCAACTCTCGTTTTTTCTTAAAAAGGAATCAGAATAACTAAAATTGGTTTTACCTGACCATTTATCGAATTGACCTCCTGTTTTAAGTTGCTCTTTCAATTTTCTTTGTAACACCTTATCTATTTCCTGCTCATTCCATGTACCGCTTATTTTAGCCTCTAGTTCAAGACATGCTTCTCTAATCTCTTCAGGACTATTATCCTTTACTTTAAAGCCTTTTTTAGAAATTTCTCCACCATGAAGACTGTAGATGAGATCTTCGTCTATTTGTTGTAACACAGAAAGAGGGTCATTATCGTCTATTCTAAAATAGGTTTTTGATTGCCATATGGAGTGTTTATGAGAAGAGCCTCGAATGGTTCCAACGGGCGGTCCATTTACAAAGACGATAGGTCTTCTGAACATTTCTGGTACTGCATCTAGACCTGAAGATGTTGATATATAGAAACTACAATTAGCGGCAAGCCATATATCTAAAAAATCAGATCTTTTAGATGAAGAAGCATAATCAAAAATCATAGGGCTTGAGGCATTAAACTCTTTCTCAACTACTTTACCCATTCTAATAACAAAATAGCCTTTCTGCGCAAGGGACAGAGAAGTCTTTTTGTAATCATCGATATTCGAATCTCTATAGTCGTCTTGATCATTTTTTCCTAAATAAGCTGAGTCTCTTATTCCCAAGCACACAAACCTTTTGTTATGACAATTTATGCTCTTTAAAAAATCTTCGCCTAATTTATTTTCAGAACGCGTAAATTCTATTTGAACGGGATTATTCCTATACAAATCTTCACAGTCTCTAGAACCATTCTTATCATATGAATTTTGTAAGATATATTTTTCTGAATTAGGTAAAAAAGAATTTGCTATAAATAAATAACGATAAAAATACCCTAACCTTAGGTATCTTTTTACTAAAACTTTCATAAAGCTATTTGCAGCAAACCCATCACTAAAATGAAATAAATCAATAGATTTAAAACCTTGATTATTTATGTCAATCAAATACTGATCTACATCAGCTGCAAAATGACCTATTCTTCCCGTAAAAATTCTTCCAAAACGAATAACGATGAATTTTGATGCTATTCTTAATAAAACAACTATAGGTATCATTAAGATTCCGAGAAGTTTTTCTAAAAGAGAGGGGTTTTTTGAAGAAAAGGGAGGATAAGATATTAGTAGAGTTAATATGAAATCTTTTAAAAAAGAAAATAACTTTATAAAAAGAGCATAATAACCCTGGTCATTGTATATTTTAAATGCCTTTTTAAACTTAATTATCATTAAATTCTATTAGAGTAGTCTTTAAAAAAGATTATAAACATTACTTGCAAATTAACTAAGAACACTCAACACCTTACTTTAAACACTTAATTCTATTTTACCTTAAAGTTAGTAAAAAAATCTCTCACCGTTATAATGGCAAAAATCACAAAATTTTATTAATCAAAATAAGAATGAAAATATTTGTAACGGGTGCCTGTGGCTATAAAGGAACAGTCTTAATTCCTAAACTTCTAGAGGCAGGCCACAGTGTAACTGCTTTTGATATTATGTGGTTTGGCAACAAACTCAAAAATGATCCTAACTTAGAAGTTATTACAGGCGATGTAAGGCATATTCAGAAGTTTGATCTGAAAGGTTATGACTGTATTATCCATTTATCTTCAGTAGCGAATGATCCATGCGGAGATTTAAATCCAAAACTGACCTGGGAAATTAGCGCTCTAGCTACAATGCTTTTAGCTGAGAATGCTAAGAATAGTGGAGTTAAGCAATTTATTTATGCCTCTTCTGGAAGCGTTTATGGTGTCAAAGAAGAAGAACAAGTTACTGAAGATCTTGAACTTGACCCTATATCTGAATATAACAAAACAAAAATGGTTTCAGAGAAAGTGCTTTCAGGATATATGAATAGTATGAACATTCAGATTATAAGGCCCGCAACAGTATGTGGATATTCTCCTAGGATGCGACTTGATGTAGCTGTTAACCTACTTACTATGCAGGCATTGTCTCATCGCAAGATTACAGTCCTAGGTGGTGATCAAACAAGGCCGAATATACATATTCAAGACATAACAAATGTTTATATTCATTTTCTAAAAAATCCTGAACATACTGGGGTTTATAATGCTGGATTTGAAAATATATCCATTTTAGACATAGCAAAGATGGTTGCAGAAGAAATAGAAACGGAAATTGAAATTAAGCAGTCGAATGATCCTAGATCGTATAGAATTAATTCTGATAAATTACTAGCAACAGGATTTAATCCATCTAAAACTGTAAAGGATGCTATTTTAGAAATAATTTCTTTGTACAAAGATGGTGATCTAGAAGATCTAGATGAATATTACAACCTGAAGTGGATGGATAAACACAAATTATATGACCTAAACTAAGAGAGTGATGGATAAATTTTATAACCCTTATTTTAAGAAATATAAATCCCTTGCCTTTAGTGAGGATATATATGAAACCCTTGATGAATTTAAGCAACTTGCAATTGAAGTAAAAGAAAATAATGCAAAAATGATTTTTGCTGGAAATGGAGCTAGTGCTGCTATTTCTGCACACGCTGCAGTTGATTTTACAAAACAAGCAAAAGTCAGGGGAATAACGTTTAATGAAGCCGATCTTATAACCTGTTATAGCAATGATTATGGATATGACTTTTGGATGTCAGAAGCCATCAAATCTTATCAAGAAAAAGATGATGTTGTTGTTCTTATAAGCGTGAGTGGAGAATCACCAAGCGTTGTAGAAGCAGCAAAAACATCCAAATTACTAGGAATGAAGGTGGTTACTTTTACTGGTCGCAATAAAGAGAACAAATTGAGGTCGGAAGGAAATGTAAATTTTTGGGTTGATAGCAACGCATATAATATAGTGGAATGCATACATATGATTTGGATCACAACAGTCATTGATGCGATTGTTGGTTCTGCAGAGTACGAAGTTTCTTAAGGAATTTGTATAATTTTTATTGATTGATGTCTAAGTTTCTAATACTTGGTTCTAACTCATTTGCTGGTTCAGCATTTACTAATTACTGTATTAATAAAGAATGTTCTGTTTTGGGAATAAATAGGTCAACTGAACAACACAGCATTTTTCTTCCTGTATTGAAAAACCCACTCAAAGAAAACTATCATTTTAATAAGCTAGATCTTAACGTTGATAGTAATAAAATTCTTAAACTTGTAGATGATTTTGAACCTGATTACATTGTTGACTTTGCTGGACAGGGCATGGTTGCCGAAAGTTGGGATGATCCTTATCAATGGTACCAAACAAATATTGTATCAAAGGCAAAGTTGCACAGGTTTCTTATAGGTAAACCATACCTAAAGAATTACATACGTATTTCAACTCCAGAAGTTTATGGGAGCAATGAAGGGCTTATAGATGAAACTTGTAATATGAACCCTACTACTCCTTATGCTATATCTCATATGGCTACCGATTTAAGCATCAAAGCTCTCTCTAGAAACTTTGGCTTTCCTATTCTTATAGGAAGATTTGCTAATTTCTACGGACCTCATCAACAACTATATAGAATTGTTCCTAAAACTATAATATCTATCCTAACTAATAAGATTCTTAATTTGCATGGTGGTGGTAAATCTATAAGAGCTTTTATCCATTCTGATGATGTATGCGAAGGTATCTTTAAAATGATTAAGAACGGGAAAAATGGAGAAACTTATCACTTTTCTCCTAAAGAATTTTTTAATATTAAAGAAGTTGTTGAAATAATCTGTTCTGAACTTAACGCAGACTTCAATGATGTAACTAAAGTTACCCAAGATAGAGAAGGCAAAGATTTTGCATATTTAATGGATTGTTCTAAGGCTCATGCAGAATTAAGATGGGAAGCCAAGATTTCTTTAAAAAATGGAATAAAACAAACTATAGATTGGGTAAAAGATAACCTAGAAGTTATTGAAGGATTAAGCCTAGAATATAACCATAAGGAATAAATATGACTAAAAATTTGAAAGAGTATAAGGGTAATTTTTATCCTGAGCAGTACTCTAAAGATTCTGTAACTGAAATTAATCATAATTATTTACCTAATCAATTTTCAGACCACTCTTTAATTCTTAAGAAAATAGAAAAAGTAGTAATAGATGGAGACTTTACTTTAGGAGAAGCAGTTGATGAATTAGAAAAATCTTACGCAGAACTAATTGGTACAAAACATGCTATAGGTGTAGGAAGTGGAACAGATGCATTGTTCTTGAGTTTAAAATCCTTAGGGATTAAAAAAGGTGATGAAGTTATAACAACACCATTTACTTTCTTCGCAACTATTGGCGCAATTGTAACTTCAGGAGCTAAACCAGTATTTGTAGATTGTGGGCAAGATCTTAATATCAATCCAGACTTAATAGAAGAAGCCATAACAGAACACACAAAGGCAATTATGCCGGTTCACTGGTCAGGTAGACCTTGCGAAATGGATAAAATAAATGAAATAGCGCAGAAATATAATATTGCGGTAGTCGAGGATGCCTGCCATGCAATTAAAGCAACCTATAAAGGCAAAGGTGCAGGTAATCTTGGTGACTTTGGTTGTTTTAGCTTTCATCCTCTAAAAAACTTAAATGTCTGGGGAGATGGTGGAATAATTACTACAAACTCAGATGAAAAAGCTCAGAAATTAAAATTGATTCGAAACCATGGATTAATAAATAGAAATGAATGCGTTGAGTTTTCTTACAATTCTAGGCTAGACACAATACAAGCAGTAGTCGCCCAACATATGTTAGAAAAAATTGGTCATATTACAGAATCCAGGATTAATAATGCCTTATATCTTGATCAGAATTTAAAAGAAATAGAAGAATTAGATATACCTATTAGAGATCCAAATCTAAAAGAGGTTTTTCATTTATATATGTTTAAAACAGAAAAAAGAGATGATCTACAAAAATTCCTAATTCAAAATAATATAGATGCAAAAGTCCATTACCCCATCCCAATGCACCTTCAAAAAGCAGCTTCCTCTTTCGGATATAAATCTGGTGATTTTCCCGTTTGTGAGAATTCAAGTAAATCGGTTATATCATTGCCAGTACATGAATTTATAAGTAGAAAGCATCTAGATCATATGATTGCTCATCTTAAATTATTTTTTGAGAATTAAACCTTGAAAGTACCTTTCGTATCCATAGATAGACAATACAGCTCTTTAAGATCTGAATTTAAAGAAGCATTTGATGAGATAGGCTCTTCAGGACAGTATATTATGGGTGAAGTTCTAGAGAACTTTGAAAAAGATATTGCGTCTTATTGCGACACTGATTTTGCTATAGGATTAGCTAATGGTTCTGATGCTCTATTTCTTGCCTTAAAAGCACTGGATATAGGAGAAGGGGATGAGGTTATAACTTGCCCAAACTCTTTCATAGCATCTGCTTGGGTTATAGAAGCTACAAAAGCTAAGACAGTTTTCGTGGATTGCGCTCAAGACTTCAATATAGATTATTCCCTTATCGAATCAGCCATAACCGATCAAACTAAAGCCATACTGCCTGTTCATCTCACAGGTCGCCCTGCTCCAATGAATGAGATAAATGAATTAGCGAAGAAATTTAATCTTTCTGTCCTGGAAGACTCTGCCCAAGCTATTGGAGCAAAATATTATAATAAGAGGGTTGGAAGCTTAGGAGATGCAGCAGGTTTTAGTTTACATCCTTTAAAAAACTTAGGTGTAATGGGGGATGGTGGTGTTTTAACAACTAATAATAAAGAGATTTATGAAAAAGTCTTAAAGCTAAGAAACCATGGTTTAAAAAATAGAGATGAATGCGAGATTTGGGGATATAACTCTAGACTAGATGCCCTGCAAGCAAAACTTGCTTCAATTAAACTATCTCACCTAGATGATTGGAATGATAGATTTAGATCTATAGCTGCGTTCTATAAAGATAATTTAAAAGATTTAGTGGAAGTTCCTACGGATAAGAAATATGAAGAATCTGTTTATCATAACTTTGTGATTAGAATAGATCGAAGAGATGACTTAATGAACTTCCTAGAAGAGAGGAATATAGAAACAAAAATTCATTATCCGATACCAATTCACCTACAAGAATGTTCAAAAAATCTAGGCTATAAGAAAGGTGATTTCCCAATGACTGAATCATTTGCAAATCAAATGATTAGTTTACCTATATACCCTGAACTATCAGATTCTGAAATAGAATATGTAGTTGATAATATTAAAAATTTCTTTTAAAAAATATCATTCACCCTTCAAAGCAAGCTTCCATGCTTCTACATTCTGCTTTTTCATTTTTTGTTCTTTAAAATAAAGATTAGCTTCGACCCAATTATTGATATCACCTATGTCCTGAAAATAGCCTTCGTGAATGTGAGAATTAATTTTTCCTAAAATTAAAGGAATTAAATCTAAACTAATATCTATAGATTCTTTCTTTATATCTCTGAGGATATTGAAAACTGTTCTATTAAATATATAAACTGCACCGTTAGCTAGATTTCCATTATCAGTAAGTTTTTTTTCAAAAAATTCTGTCACTAATCCGCCTTTAAGTTTAACTACTCCGCAAGCTTCGGGTTTTGGGGTATTAAATAAAAGCATAGTTGCCAATATGTCTTGATCAACTTTAGCGTGAGAATCTATCAAATTTGAAATAATTAAATCTGTTAGATTGTCTGCATGAGCCACTAAGAAAGTATCTTCACAAAAAAACGTTTCGTTTTTAAGGATTGTGCTTCCAGTACCTAACAACTTATCTTCATGTACGAGCACAACCAAATCTTTCCAAGAACTATTAGAAATAAATTCTTCTACTATCTCGTTCTTGTAATGAGTATTTATAAGTACTTGTGTAATTCCTCCTTCCAACAATGACTCAATCCAAATATCTAGCAACGGTCTTCCTTTAATTGGAACCATGCACTTTGGAATCACTTTAGTTATAGGATCTAACCTAGTTCCATAACCTGCCGCTAGAAGAAGAGCTTTCAAGATTTAAAACTCTTTAGGTTATTTATAATCTCATCAGAGGTAATAGGTGTATTCCCTACTCTACCCACTTGGATAGCTGCTGCTAGCGAACCCAAGCTGGCCGCTTCCCAAATATTTGCTCCTGAAAGGAGTGCTAGAGAGCTTGTAATTAAAAGAGAGTCCCCTGCACCAGCAACATCTTTTGGAGAAGTATTCAAAGCCCTTATTCTATCAGTTACCCATTCATCTAAATGGGGGTTACCTGCATGCAGCATCAAACCTTCTTCCCCTAACTTTAGCAATATATTCAATGCATCTGTTTTAAGCCTTAGATTCTCAGCAAGCCTGACTAACCCACTTTCATTATCTCTTAAACTAATCCTAGCCTCTCTTTCTGTAGGGGTTATTAAATCCATATTCTTAAACCTTGATATGTCACCAGTTTGTGAAGATGACTGGCTATCAGCAGCTGTCCTAACATTATGTTTATTTGCTAAAAGTGTTATCTTTTGTACCAGATCTTGTGGAAGGCAACCGTAGTTGAAATCTGAGAAAATAATTAAGTCAAAATTTGATATTTGTTTTTCTATCGAAGCAAAAATTTCGTTTTGTAATTCTTTACTTATTGAATTCTGGCTAAGGTAACTTACTCTTAACAAAGATTTACCTTTGGACCTGAATCTTTGTTTTAAGGTTGTCGGTCTATTTGGGTCTATAAATAAACTCTCACTAACTGAATTTCTAGTTAACTCCTTTTTAACAAATTTATTCTCTTCATCATCCCCCACAATAGTATGGAAAGTTACTTTTGCTCCTAAATTCGATCCATGCGCAGCAACAATACCAGCTCCTCCTAGGTATTTCTTAGATTCTATAGGTTTTATAACAATAGTTGGATCTTCCTGGGACATTCCTAAAGGCTCACAAGCTATGTATTCATCTATAATCACATCTCCAATAACACAGACTTTTTTGTCTTTAAATTTTTCTACTATTTCAATAAGCTTTTGAACTGTAATTTGATGTCTATCAAAAAAATTCTGAGGTGTTTCTATAAATCTATTGTCTGAATTCAATACCTCCTTCTGTAAAAGTTCAATTGAAGAAAATGTTACTTCCCCCGAACTAAAAAAAAGTTTTCCTCCATAGGATTCTAAAACTTCCTTTTCTGGATTATCAACACCCTCATACTCTTTTCCTTTTACAACCGCTCTTGGTTTAAGTCTTTTTATAACATCTTCTACTGGCTCATTAACTATAAATACTTCATCAACAAGATCTATGGCTTCTAGAGAAGACATTCTTAATTCTTCAGGAATATGAATATCTTTTCCTGCTATCTTGTCACTGAAAAGGCCTACCTTTACATTACCTTTTAAGCTCTTGGCAAAATGCAATAAACGTAAATGTCCTGGGTGGACTATATTAAAATTACCAAAAACTAAGATTAAATCTTTTTTCATCTCTATTTATTCTACAACTTTAAATTGAGGTATTCTTTATTGATTTATCTATTTCGATGATAGGTCTGAGCACCTTACCTTTCTTTAGATCCCTAATAGCAAGATTTATATCTTGAAGTTTATACCTTTTAGTTATTAATTTTTTTAGATCTAATTTACCTTGTAAATATAAATCTGCATAAAAGGGTATGTCTTTATCTGGAGAAGCCCCACCACCCCAGCTCCCCAATATTCTTTTTCCTGAAATCAGTTGAAAAGGGTCTATTTTAATAGAACTTCCATACTCAGGATGAGAAGCGAAGACGGAAAGACCTCCTTTAGTTCTAACCGATTCAAAAGCTTGTTCAATTGTTTTAGTCTTCCCTGCTGCCTCTATTGAATAATCAACACCTTCATTGTCAGTCTCGTTTTTAATGAATTCAACTGGGTCTTCAATTAATGGGTTTACTAGATAATTAGCCCCAAACAATTCAGCCTCTTTTAGCCTTTGATTATTGACATCAATAGCAAAAATATTTTTAAAAGAGTACATCTTATTTAATGCCAATGCCGACATTCCTATCCCTCCTAAACCAAAAAAAGCTATAGAAGTATTTTTCTTTGGTTTAATCGTATTCTTCAATATTCCTGAACCTGTTAAAACGGCGCAACCAAATAGAGCTGCTATATCCATTGGGACTCCTTTAGGTGTTTTAACGCATCTGTTCTCTGAAACCACTGCATATTCATTAAATGTAGTAACACTCCCTGCATTTATAAAATCATTTTTTGAAATATATTTCGCCCCTCCAGCATCTATTCCTTTTGCCTTTATCCACGTCAAGACTACGGTATCTCCTTCTTCTAACTTCTTCACGCTTGGATGTTTTTTTAAAACAATACCCGAACCTTCATGACCAAGCATATGTGGTAAATAGTCATCGCGCCCTCTTTTCCCATCTATCTCCATTAGCTGACTATGACAAACTCCTGAATATGCTAGCTTTATGAGTATTTGCCCTCTTTCCAAAGGGAGAGTCTCTATATCATTAACCAACTTTAAAGGTTTTTTTAGTTGCTTTAATACAGCTGCTTTAAAACTCAACTTTTCTTTGGCTTTAGCATTTTGCATATGTGTATATAAGACTAAAAAGGTCCCGTAAACCAGTCACCAGGGACATCATGCGGATATTTAGATTCTAATTCTTTTTTATCAAACTTGTCTTCTATCTGCATCATATCCAAAATCTTATCGACTATATCTAACGCCTTTACATGATAATCTTTAGTTAGTGAAAAACTTGTAGCTTCAGGAAAATCTGGCATGGCCATCCTTTCTGGTTTAATTAAAAGGTTGTTCCAAAACTTGTTTACTATTCTTGATAATATTTCTCCTGATATAGAGCCACTCATAACACCAGTATCGAGAACTAGGACCCTTTTTGTTTTCTTAATAGATTCAAAAACTAAGGAATAATCTATAGGTGCTACAGTTCTTAGATCAAGAATTTCGCAGGATACGCCAATCTTATTCAAGAACTTAGCAGCATGTATCGCTTCTATAACCATGTAAGACATTGCAACTATAGTGATGTCCTTCCCTTTTTCAATAATATTTGCTTTACCTAAAGGAACGGGTTTAAAGTCTTTTGAAACCTCTCCTTTTATATTATGCAACCATCTGTGCTCTAAGAAGATAACAGGATTATTATCTTGAATACTTGAAATAATCATTCCCTTTGCATCAGAAGCTGATGCTGGCATTGCAACTTTTAAACCAGGAATATGTGCGAACCAGGCTTGAAGATTCTGAGAATGCGTTGGTCCCTGTCCCCAGCCCCTTCCCATTATTAACCTAATCGTTATAGGTACACTTTGCTGTTCTCCAAACATAAAGTACCATTTTGCAGCGGCATTCACTACTTGATCCATCGCTAATAAAAAGAAATCAAGTCTTTGATGCACCATAATAGCTCTATTGCCATTTATTGCAGATCCAATTCCTATACCAGTTAATGCATTCTCTGAAGTAGGGACATCGAAGACTCTGTCACTTCCATGGCGTTCTTTCAGTCCCTTTGTAGTACCAAAGATTGCTTTAGGGTCATCGACGCCAAGCCCAAAAAGAATAATATCTTTATCAACCTTCATAGATTGGTCTATACCTTCTAAGATGGCTTCGCCAAAAGTAATTATTCTCTTCATGATTATGCGAATAATGATCTAAATGCGTCTTTAGAATCAGGAAAAGGTGATTCTTTAGCAAAACTAAAGGCCTTTTTTACCTCTTGCTTAATTTCTTTCTTAATTTTAACTATGTCAGTTTTCGTAATTATTTTCTTTTCTAGAAGAATTTTAATATAAAGTTCTATTGGGTCTTTCTTCTTCCAAGCCTTAAATTCTTCTGGCGACCTATATCCGATATCATTATCAAAATTTGGGCCGCAATGCTCTAACCACCTATATGTAGATAACTCAATAAAACGGGGTTTGCCTACTTCTTTAATTTCAGCAACTGCTTGTTTAGTTAACCTATAAACATCTTCAACATTATTCCCATCTGCTAAATAAGAATCTACCCCCATGGCTTCTACCATTTTGTATATCTTTCTTTCTTTGGGCTGTCTTGCAGACAAAGAAGAGTAAACTGAATATAGATTATTCTCACAAACAAATAAAACAGGGAGTTTTTTGGTAGCAGAAAAATTAATAGATTCAAAAAAAACTCCCTCTTCTATTGATCCATCTCCGCAAAAAATTACGCTTATATTTTTTTGCTTCTTTATCTTCAAGGACAATCCTAGACCCACTCCTATGGGCATTGAATTACCTACTATGGCGGTGCTGCCTTTAAAACCAACCTTGCTATCTATTAAGTGCATGGAGCCACCTCTGCCTCTAGAGCAGCCAGTTTCTTTACCATAAATTTCAGCAATCATTCTTTTAAGATTGCCTCCTTTTGCTAAATAGTGTGCATGAGATCGGTGAGTGCTTACTGCTAAATCAGATTTTTTTAAAGCAAGCCCAACACCTGATGCAGAGGCCTCTTGTCCAACAGATAAATGAGTAGGGCAACGCATCTCATTTTCAGAATAGTTTTTTGCTATTTGTTCCTCTACAATCCTAATAAGAAGCATATTTCTTAATAGTTTTAAACTAGGTATTTGCATAATTTATTAAGGTGTAAACCAGAAATAATCTCCAGAGTACCCCGCTTCTTGAAAAAGATCTTTCCATTCGTCAACATGTAGAATGGTTTTGGCTGTTAAGTTCCAAGCATACATCCTTTTCTTTTCTTCTTCATCTCTATAAGCATCTACAGTTATAAAGGAGCCTGTATTTGAAACTCTTTCTATTTCTTGGAGAGCTTTAATAACTCCATTTCTTTCAAAATTATGTAGAGTTGTTATAGAGATACAATAGTCAAAAGAGTTATCTTCAAAAGGTAAGTCGTCTGCGCTGGCTACTTGTAAAAAAGGTCTCATATCATCTATACAATTCTCTATAGCATATTTAGAAATATCTATCCCCGCTATTGAAATTCCAGGTATTAGTTCTTTAAAGTCATGGAGCATGAAACCTTTTGCACATCCAATATCCAAGATAGAGCTGGAAGAGCTTAAATCCCAATACTCTTTAAAATCAGGGACAACTGGTTGCCAAAACCTTTTGTTATAACTAAAACCTCCGTAACCATGAGATCTATCACCATCAAAAAATTCTCTATCAAATTTACGAGCGAGTATCCTGTCCTCCTCAGTCTTGCTATCAAGCCTACCCTCAATGTTTCTCTTTGCTTTAGGGTAGTTTCGTAATAAATCTATTTCATTTCCCATATAGTTGTTTCAAAATCATTTTTAGAGGTCTTCAGAACCTTACTTAAGTTGACAAGAACTTTCTTTCAAGTTGTTTTAGTAACTTGTTTCTGCCAATAACACCACCTGAGCATAGAATTATTATAAATCATGTGAATTAATTTACAGTTAAATTTAATTGTCGTTCTAGCTAATTGGGCAGGTGAGTTATAAGAGAATTATGTTTGGAAATTAAAACTGTATCTTTAGCTTTTACTGCTACTAATTTATTGGAAATTTCTGGTTGAGTAGAAAATATTTCTTTTGCATAATCAAAAAAAGAGATTTCTCTATTGTCCCCCAGTTGAAAAATTCCGCTAACCCTTCTTTTGATTAGAAGATCTATAGATTGAAGCACATTTTCAATGCTGATTGGAGAGATGAATCTATTTTCAAAAGCTTCAACTACATTTCCCTTTTCTGCCTCATCTTTCCAATTGTTCATGAATGTGGTTTCTGGGCTTATGACTTTCGTAAGTCTCAGGATGCATGCTTTATTTGATGGTAATCTCTGAATATACTCTTCAACAGACAGCTTAAATTTGCCATATTGTGTAATAGGATTAGCTCTTGAATTATGTTTATAAAATGACATTTGACCGTCAAAAACTGCATTTGAGGATAGAAATATTACAAAACTTTTAGAATTAACACATTCTTCTACTATCCCTTTTATGTTGATTGAATTAACTATTTCACATAGTTCAGGTTCCTCCTCGCATTTTCTTACACTTGTTACACCTGCACATATAACTACACAATCAAAAAATGAAAAGTCTATATCAAAAGATTTTTCAGAAAGGTCTAAATACAATAACCCTTTTCTCTTATTCCTTCGAGACGTGCCGTAGACCCTATTGCCCTGCTTATCTAAATGTCCTATAAGTGCTGAACCAATTTGGCTATCAGCCCCAATTATTAGAATTTTTTCTATTCTCTTACTTCTTCTTTTATCGGATTTAGTAATATTTTGTAGAACATCTTTACTTCCCTTTTTTGTCATGCGAACCTTATTTACATTATAAGTTTGGAATAATTCTAGTTGTTCTGCTTAATTGAAGGAAGGAAAAAAAACTATATAAAATAGATATCTTAATTAATTCTAAAGACATGAGAGTTGTAAAAGCAGACGATTATCAAACTTGGTTTATTGAGGAAGATGGTTTCGGTGTATTGATTGATCCTTGGCTAGATAAAAAATTAAACCCAGAAAGTTCAATATTGCTTCAAAGAGAAAGGCAAGCAACCTCTTCTCTTTCTCAAAAAGAATTAGATCAAGTTAAAGTAGCAATCGTAACAGCTCCATTTATAGATCATCTCCACATCCCCTCCATCAAGAAACTTAATAATAAGGTAAAGATAATTACCACCAAGAAAGTTAGGAAGATTCTTATTAGGAACCAAATAAATAATCCAATTACCTGCATTGATAATCAAGTTATGGAGGTTGGGCCCTT
>CEUL01048352.1_pt1 | contig 16916 bp, 16 predicted proteins | sample 427021 | NCBI WGS metagenome assembly CEUL01 (sample SAMEA2622800, study PRJEB7988) | marine metagenome | isolation source: saline water (ENVO:00002010), including | reverse complement strand
CGCCAGAAACCTGGGAAGAACTGTCCGGGCGCCTAATTGATATCGAGGGCCGCCGTATCGACGAGATGGATCAGAACGGCATCGAAATGATGATTCTTTCGCTGAATGCCCCAGCAGTACAAGCAATTTATGACCGGGAACGCGCAAATGAAATAGCGAAGAAATCAAACGACATGTTGGCAGAGTGGGTGGAACGCAATCCAGGCCGATTCCGTGGCTTTGCTGCATTGCCCCTGCAAGACGTTGATATGGCCTGTGCAGAGATGGAGCGTTGTGTAAGAGACCTTGGGTTTGTCGGAGCGCTGGTAAACGGGTTTTCACAGGTCGATACCGAACAGTCTGCAGTCTATTACGACCTTCCTCAATATACACCTTTCTGGGATGTCATGGCTGACCTAGATGTACCTTTCTACCTACACCCACGAAATCCAATACCCAGTATGGCGCAGATTTACGAGGGCCATCCGTGGTTGCTTGGTCCGACATGGGCGTTTGGCCAAGAAACAGCCGTTCATTCTCTGCGACTAATGGCCTCTGGTCTTTTCGATAGGCATCCCAAACTTCAGATCGTTCTAGGCCATATGGGGGAAGGTCTTCCCTACAGTATGTGGCGGGTCGATAACCGCAATAAGTGGGTTGGTGAAGAACGTGCATATCCTGCTGAAAAGATGCTCGGCTATTATTTCCAGAATAATTTCTATATCACTACGTCCGGAAATTTCCGCACGCAGACATTGATCGACGCAATGCTAGAAATTGGTTCGGATCGGATCTTGTTTTCGGCAGACTGGCCCTTCGAGAATGTCGATCACGCTGCCAGGTGGTTCGATAACTGCACCATCAGCGAGGACGATCGGCTAAAAATCGGTCGTACAAACTCGACTCGGCTATTTGATATCAATTTATAACCTATCTCGCATTCTGCCGCATGGGAATAGCTAAAGAAGCTGCATAGACAATAGTAGCTGCAACGACAATTGCCGGCCCGGAAGGCAGATCCCACTGAAGCGACCCCTGCAGTCCGAGCGCCACAGCAATAGATCCGGCGATGGCAGCAAAAACCGCCATCTGTTCCGGAGTGCGGGCGAAACGGCGGGCTGCAGCCGCGGGAATAATTAGAAGCGAAGTTACTAATAGGATACCGACAATCTTCATTGCTATGGCGATTACCAGCGCGAAAAGCATCATGAATGCGATCTGGATGCGAAAAATATTAACACCCTCTACTTGGGCTAAATCCTCGTGCACTGTAATTGATACGAGGTCTTTCCAAAGCCATGCCAATACCCCCAACGCGATTGAACCACCGCCGTATACCCATGCGATATCCGTCAATGTGACGGCGAGGATATCGCCGAAAAGATAGCTCATCAGATCTACACGCAATGAGGAAAGAAATGATATTACTACCAGACCAAGTGCAAGGGAGGCGTGGGCAAGAATTCCCAGAAGAGTATCCTCCGCCAGATAACGTTGTCTACGTAGGTAGACCATCCCAACTGCAATGCTAAGGCAGACACCAACAATCCCAAAATTGATATCGATACCCACGAAAAACCCCAGACCTATCCCTAGGAGAGCAGAATGGGCGAGCGTATCGCCGAAATAGGCCATCCGCCGCCAGACTACAAAAACGCCTATCGAGCCCATCACGGCGGCGACACCTATGCCCGCAATCAAAGCGTACAGAACGAAGTCAGGCATGGTTATGCTCGTGGTGGTGCCGATAGACAGCGACACGTGATGCCGCTTCGCCAAATAAATCGAGATAGGCCGGGTTTTGCGATACGGCATCGGGCTTTCCCGAACAGCATACATGTCCATTAATGCAGACAACTTTGTCGGTAGAAGACATCACCAGATCCAAATCGTGGGAAACCAGCAATATCCCGCAAGCTTGCTCGTCCCGAATTGTACCTATCAATTTATAAAACTCTGTCCGACCGTGTATGTCGAGATTAGCCGTGGGTTCATCCAATACTAGCAAATCAGGATCCCCCAAGAGTGCTCGGGCGAGCATCACACGTTTTTGTTCCCCGCCTGATAACAGGCGAACCTCTTGATTGAGAACGGCAGGGGCCCCAACACTATTAAGTGCTTCCTCCAAACGAATGGTCTCACTAACTCCCGAAAGTTTAAGAAACCGGCCAACGCTTAACGGAAGAGTTGGGTCGATTGCGAGCGACTGCGGAGAATAACCGACACGCATATTTGCAGCAGTGTTTATTACTCCCGTAGCCGGCTTCTCTAAACCAAGTAACATGCGAACTAGCGTCGTTTTTCCCGACCCGTTTGGACCAATCAGGGTAACAAATTCGTTGCGGCTCACAGCTATATCTATGTCGTGCAGCACCGAACGCCCGCCATATTTGGCACTAATACCTGTGCCTGATATAAGTATTTCCGGGGTAGTGAACGGATCTTCAGGCATCTGATTCGATTTCGCAGGCGCTACACAGACCCATAATCTCCACTGTTGGCTGATCTACCCTGAAGCCCATATTTTTAGCTTTCTTTTCAATTAGAGCGGAAATCTCCGGATCGTCCAATTCGCCGATCTGGTTACATTTCCCGCATATAAGGAACTGACTATTGTGACTTTGCTCCGCCCCGCCGCATCCAACAAAGGCGTTCAAAGATTCAATTTTGTGTACAAAACCATTCTCTACAAGGAATTCTAATGCCCTATATACCGTAGGAGGCGCAGCCTTTTGTTTATCGCCACGCAGTTTTCCGAGGATGTCGTATGCGCCACTCGGACCATGCTGTGCCCAAACAATCTCGAGAACGCGGCGCCTTAGAGGCGTAAAACGAAGACCTCTCAACCTACACTTATCTTCCGCGATCTTAAGTGCCGCTGAGGCGCAAAGGTCATGATCATGACCCGGTTGCGGAAAAACGTTAAGCGGATTTGAAAAGGACATCAGAAACTCCACCAATTGACCATTTTGAATCTTTATGTCATAAGATGTTATATTATAACATAAATATTCAAAATGACTATTCGCACTTCTACCATTTTAATAGCACTTTTCCTTGTGGTCGCAACATTCTCCTCTGCGTATGCCCAACTCCGCGTCGTCGCGACAATTCCCCCGATTCACTCCTTGGCAGCATTGGTCATGGAAGGTATCGGAACGCCCCAATTACTTCTCACGGGATCCGAATCCCCACATAGGTACACGCTAAAGCCCTCGCAATCGCGATTACTGGCTGAGTCAGAAATCGTACTCCGAATTGATGAGTCCTTCGAATCGTTCTTGATCAAACCTCTTCGAGCTTTGGCTGAACGAGCCATTGTGGTCGATTTAATTAAGGCGCCAGGTGTGAATGTTCTAAAATGGCAGGCAGAACATGATGATAATGATGATCACAAGGATCATGGCCACAAGGATCATGACGATCACAAGGAGCATGGCCACAAGGATCATGACGATCACAAGGAGCATGGCCATAAGGATCATGGCCACAAGGATCATGACGATCACAAGGAGCATGACGATCACAAGGAGCATGGCCACCATGATCATGGCGGCAAGCACGATATTCACATATGGCTACATACAGAGAACGCAGTGGCCATTGTCAAAATGATCGCAGGCATTCTTTCGGAGAAAGATGCTGCGAATAGCGGGCGGTACAACGCGAATGCGGATCGCGCTTCGGTTCGGCTCCGTTCTCTTAAAAGAGAGTTAGAAGGGACACTTCAGCCGATTCGCAATCTTCCGTTTATGACTTTTCATGATGCGTGGCAGTATTTTACTGCAGAGTTCGGTATGAAATACGTCGGTGCGCTTACTCTTAACATGGGGAAGGAACCTGGTGCCCGAAGGATAGCGGAAGTACGCGCAATTATTCATAAGACTAATGCTAAATGTTTATTTGCCGAGCCTCAGTTTCCCGCAGCATTGGTACAAGTTGCGGTGCGCGGTACAAACGCGAAAATAGGGATCCTTGATCCTGTAGGTGCAAATCTCACGCAGGGACCTGACCTATATTTTGAGCTGATGCGTCAGACGGCCAATGGGATGACCTCGTGTCTTGCCCGCTCCGGGGATTGAACTGCGGCTAACCGAATAATTCAGAGCCGATAATGAGCTATATAAAATTCCTAGCCGATGTGGACCCCGAATCATGTTGTAGGCTTCCCTTGCCCCAACCCGAATTACTGGATGATGTAAGCCGTCAGACCTATGTTGCGCTTGCGGATTCTAGCGGTGGCTCCCTTACAGACCTACAGGGCTGGGAGGTATAAGAATTCACAGCCCCGAATTGTCCAATGGATTGAGACCCGTAAATCTTTATCTTAGCAGCCAAAGGTTATAGAGGCCGGAACGCGAGAGCTTGTGATCTTGGTGACTGCAAGGGAGTATAATTGCCATTTCGAATGATATGCCCATGAAGCGGAGGCGTTACGACACGGTAAATCGCAGGAAATTATCGAAATTGTTAGGCACCGAAAATCCATAAAGGAACTAGACTCAACCGATGTAGCCCTGATCGAATTCGGGAGAGAACTCTATACGGACCGCCGTGTGATATCCGAAACCTATGCAAAGGTTAGCTGGGGGATACGACCGACGAACACTGGCTAACCTAGTAAACTTGATGTCTATATGCCGGCGTTTTGATCAGGTTCCAAGTCGACTTCCAACGCCTGTAATACCCGAGAATGCGAGATATATGCGCCAATCATCAGCGTCAATTCTACGATCTGACGATCTGAAAAAAAGTCTTTAAGTGGTGCGAAGATACTATCGGATACTACTATATTCTTTGTCATAGCATCGACATATTTAAGCACTGATCTCTCTGCTTCAGTAAAAAGATCAGACTTCGTCCAGTCGGCGAGTGCATCGCACTCTTCCTCTGTCATCCCTTCCTGAATCGCCAAATTAGGTACGTGTTGACGCAGAACGTACGCAGAAGAAACCAAATACCCCACCCGAACGATCACTATTTCACGCAGTCTTCCATTTAGCTCCGTACCCCAACGAATATTATTAATATGATTAAACCAGCTTTCCGCCAGAGGTGGGCTGTGTAGTAGCGTCCGGTATACATTTATTAACTTACCGCGCCGCCGGCCGGTGATCTGGGTAACAAGATCTCTGTATTCCGATAAATCTTCAGGTTTCAAGAAAGGTATGCGAGCCATGTGAGCTTCCATTTTCATAGGTATATGATAAGCCGCGAGCTTACCGCGGTGGGGGGTTCGATCACATGAGTACCATTGTTGTTCAGGACGAAAAAATACTACGGTTTTTGCAGGTGATACTCGATCCGGTCGGCCGCTTGTGGAACAGTTTGCGCAGCGCATAGATTATGTAACTGGGGCTGATCATCTTGGTTTCTACTGCTATCATGTAGCTGAGCACGATGCGACCCCGCTTAATATGGTGCCCGTACCAGGAGTATTTCTCGCCGACCCCGCTCAGGATCCTAAATAATTATTTCAGCAACGGTTTTACAGCTTCCCTAAATTCACGGCGGCGGTCGGCGTGGTGAAGCCAGTGGTAATCGTATTGCAGTGGCGGCGCATCTCCCGCCTCCACTTTCAGCGCCGCAAAAACTGGTCCCGGCCTGGCCAAAAGGTCTGGCAGGTCTACTGCAAACTGGCTCAACTCTTCATACGTATGTGAACCTAGATAGCCCGCCGCTGATGCAAGGCCGGCAAGATCGGCTGTTCCCTTCGCCGGGGTTGGATGGCCGCCATTGGCTTCATATGTTCCATTTTCCGCCACAAAATGAACAAGGTTCTTGGGCGCTGCGTTTGCGATGGTAGTCAAGGTGGATAGATTCATCAGAAGACTTCCATCTCCATCGAGCAATATTATTTTCTGATCCGGCAGGCCAATAGAAAGCCCGAGCGCATGTGAGGAAGCTTGGCCCATAGCGCCCACGCTGACGAAATTGAGTGGGTCCGGATCGACACGGTGCCATTCAAATGCCGATGTGTAGGTCGATACTACGATGGCGCCGTCGCGGTGATCGCGGATCCTCTCAAAACAGGCCATTCGCTGCATCATGGCTGAACCTGTCGTCCTAGTAGCGCAACCATCGGACGTGATGTTTCGTAGGCCCGGTCTATCGCCGCCGGCAGGTGCGCGACGTCTCCCGGGCCATCAATAAGAATATGGTCGATCTCCATCGCGTCCAGTACAGGTTCGATTATGCGCACGCCGAAGCTGGCGGACTCGATTGGTGCTTTGTCCACCTCCTTACCGAGTAGCCCCACTAGCATACAGACCGGCTGTTCATATTCGCAGCCTACAGCCCGAACGTTGTTTAGGGAGTCCATCAACCCCGTTTGTTGCATGAGCAGCACAGCCCGCTTTTCACAGTATGAAAGCGCTGCGCAGATTGACACGCCCTCATCCTCCTTTGAGAGCCGGATTAGGGTCAGCTCCGGGTCTTTGGACAACGGCCAAAGAAGTCCGTCACTGGTTGTGATATCCGGTAGGGCTGCGATGTGTCGGACTCCTGAAATTTTCAGAGCCGTAATCAGCTCTGAGCCGCTGGGACCTGCCGGGTCTGGCACTGGATTACACCGAGACCGAAAGTTCGGTCAGGAATGTAGACAATGCGGCATTTACCGCTTCTGGGTTTTCGACGTTAGCGATATGCCCGGCGCCGTCGATCACAACATGTCTGCAATTAGGGATTGCGTCAGCTGCCTCGGCTAGTATTTCCGGCGGTGCGCCTTTGTCTTGGGCGCCGCCAATGATCAAGGTCGGCACCTTTATTTTTCCGAGGCCAGGCCCGAACGCCAGCCGTTTCAGCGCTTCACAGCAACCTTCGTGACCGACTGGGTTAGTCGAGCGCAACATGTTGCGCACTTTGTCTAAAGACGGGGGGTTGGCTTCCACCGTTTCCGGTGTAAACCAGCGGGTGATAGTTGGTTCCACTACACCCTCCATGCCTTTTTCTCGAGCGGTGTCGATACGGTATTGGAAATAGGCAGCATAATCGGGTGGTGCATCAGGCCGGGAGTCGCATGCGGTCAGCGACATTAGGCGGTCTCCGTGATTCTGTGCCATACCATATCCAAGCATGCCACCAATAGACAGGCCGACCCAATGGGTTTTTTCGATATCGAAATGATCCAGCAATGCGCAAGCGTCGTTCATCAGATCATCGAAGAAATATGGCCCTAGCGGAGCGTCGGACCCGCCATGCCCGCGATGGTCATAGCGCAAAATCCGGTAGTCGTTTTCCAACAACGCTACCTGATCGTCCCAAAGCGACAGATTATTACCCAATGCATGGCTAAAGGTTACCCAAGGCGCGCCTTCCTTCCCCTCAACCTCGCAGTTCACTTCGAAATCGCCAACGCTAACTTTCATTCATATTTCTCCACTTATCTCTTGCACAAAGTATACAAAAATTAGAGTCACTCTCTTTATTGAAAATTCTTATTTAGGTTCGTTAATTGCTGCCAAAAACGTTTCAGCGAAATCTCGGAGCTTGACAGCACCCACACCGTGGACTTTAGCGAACTCGTTGGCGGATTTTGGTTTCCGGCGTGCCATATCGATCAGGGAACGATCGGAGAAAACTACGTAGGCTGGGACACCCTTTGCCTTCGAGAGTTGAAGCCGTAACGCGCGCAAGCGGCTTAGAATTTCTGAATCCGCTTCATGTAAATCAGCGTCCGCGGCTAGGTCCTGAAGCCGACGTTTTGCGGCGCGGGATTTTTTCAATGTGTCCTGCCGGTATCGGAAACTCTCCAGACCCTGCATGAGGCTCTCGCCCTTGTTAGTAATAGTTAACCCACCGTACCCCTGAACGTCTAATTGCAGAAAACCTGTCGCAACAAGCTGGCGGATAATGGACTGCCACTCCTGCTTTCTCAGGTCCGAACCAATACCAAATGCAGCGCGTTGGTCGTGCCCAGCCTTCGAAATTTTTTCGGTCGGTACGCCGCGCAGAATGTCTATGACATGCGCGGCGCCGTAGATTCGTCCCGACTGGTCGATTGCGGCTAAAACCTTTTGGCCGTGTTCCGTGCCGTTCACGAGTGCGACGGGATCGGTACATACATCGCAATTATCGCAGACATTAATCTTCTCGCCAAAATACTCTAGCAGAGATCGGCGCCGGCATTCCGGGGCTTCGCAATATGCTACCAAGGCATCAAGGCGTTTGTGTTCTCGCCGTTTGCGGTCCAGGCCGGCATTTTCACCCTCGATAAAGAGGCGGCGCATTCGGATATCCTGCAACCCGTATATCATGTGCGCATGAGCTACGGTACCGTCTCGGCCCGCACGGCCGATTTCCTGATAATAGGCCTCCACGCTACCCGGTAGATCTACGTGAAGAACAAAACGCACATCCGACTTGTCTATACCCATTCCGAACGCAATCGTAGCAACGATAACGACGCCGGGGTCGGTCATAAAGGCATTCTGGTGTGCCTGGCGATTAAACTGGTCCATACCCGCGTGGTAAGGTAGAGCTTTTATTCCGCGGTCCTGCAAGTAGTGGGAGATTTCTTCTGTCTTCTTGCGAGAAAGGCAATAGACTATGCCGCTTTGGCTCTTATGCCGCAACAAGAAGTCAATCATCTGACGTTTCCAATCCTTCTTCATCTCCACCGAAAGGTGGATGTTGGGGCGGTCAAAGCCCAACACAACAGACTCAGCTTTTCCTTCGAAGAGTTGGGCAACAATATCGTTACGAGTGACTGCATCCGCAGTGGCGGTAAGGGCGGCAATAGGCACATTTGGGAATATGCTTCGTAGTTGTGACAGTTGTTCATATTCCGGGCGAAATGCAGGCCCCCATTGCGAGATGCAGTGGGCTTCGTCAATCGCGAACATTCGGATATTCAGGTTCCCCAGTGCCGCCAGCATGCGTTCGGTCATCAGCCGTTCTGGGGCCATATACAAAAGGCGTGTTTCACCTGCCGACGCTCGGCGCCAGGCGGCAACGTTCTCATCGCGTGTGCGGGATGAATTGATTGTGTCGGCGGCGACGCCTACGAGTTTTAGCGCCGCGACTTGATCTTCCATCAGGGCTACAAGGGGCGAAATGACAATCGTCAGGCCGCCGGCGACCAGCGCTGGAATCTGGAAGCAGAGAGATTTGCCCGCACCAGTAGGCATCACGGTCAGCACGTTGCGCCCTGTTAAGAGGGCGTCAACGACTTGCTCCTGCCCTGGTCGGAATGATTCAAAGCCGAATACCTCTCTCAGGATACTGTGTTTTGCATTCTGTTGGGGGATTTCGATGACGGATTGCATATCTACAGTTTAGGTGGGTAGCCTGATTCGGGCGATGGACATCGTCAAAAGTTTATTCAGATTCCAGTGCTTCCCGTTTCAGCTCTAATTCGAGCCATTTCTCTTCGGCGGCCGCTAGATCGCATTCGGTCTTCTGTAATGTTTTCGCAGTGGAATCGAACTTTTCGGGATCTTTTGAAAATAGTTGGGGATCGGCCAGTATGCTACGGTGAGTGTCAATTTGTGACTGTAATTCATCAATTTTCCCGGGTAGGTTTTCGAGTTCATGCTTGTCCTTGAAGGTCAGTTTTTTGGCCGTTGACGCTGTGGGATTTAGGCAGGTCGATGCCACTGGCTTAATTTTTTTTCGTGGCGATTCACTATCAGGTTTCTCAGCTGTTAGATCACTACCCCGCTGGCTTAGCATGTCGCTGTAGCCACCAGCATATTCCGTCCATTTCCCGTTTCCTTCTCCGGCGATGATCGACGTGACTACCCGGTCAAGAAAATCACGGTCATGGCTCACTAGTAAAACTGTACCTGTATACTCTGCTAGAAGTTCCTGAAGCAGGTCCAAGGTTTCGAGATCAAGGTCGTTGGTCGGTTCATCCAGGACCAGTAGGTTGGACGGTCTGGCAAAGGCCCGGGCCAACATAATTCGACCGCGTTCTCCACCTGATAGAACGGAAACCGGTGACCGCGCCTGGTTTGGCGTGAAAAGAAAATCCTTCATATAACCGATTACGTGGCGCGATTGACCATTAATGGTAACCTTGTCGCCACCCCCGGTCATCGCATATGCCAATGTGTCAGTCGGGTTGAGTTTTTTTCGTTGCTGATCGAGATTTTCGATTTCGAGGTTCTTACCCAGTCGAATATTCCCTGCATCCGGCTCCAGCTCACCCGTTAGAAGTTTTAGTAACGTAGTCTTTCCTGCTCCATTAGGGCCAACTATTCCAACCCGGTCGCCTCGGGCTATCAGTGTAGAAAAGCGGTCAACAATGACTCGGTCACCGAAAGATTTAGAGACTTCTTTAGCTTGGCCAACCCGTTTCCCCGAAATCTCTGCTTCTGATACAACCATGTTGCCAACACCAGTCGGGCCATGATCGCTGCGGCGTTTGGTGCGCAGGTCGATTAGCGCGCGCAGGCGTCCCATATTTCGCTTCCGCCTTGCCGTAACGCCCTTATGCAGCCAATCGGTTTCAGCCGCGATCTTTCGGTCAAGTTTATGTCGTTCTAGCGCTTCGCTTTCGAGAAATTTTTCGCGCCAGGATTCGAAATCTCTAAACCCCCTATCAATCCGGTGTGTCCGGCCCTGATTGATCCATAACGTGGAGTTGGAGAGTTTTTCGAGGAACCGTCTATCATGGCTGATTAGGACTAATGCGGATCGGATTCTTGAAAGTTCCTCTTCTAACCATTCAATGACTGGCAGATCTAGATGGTTGGTTGGTTCATCCAGAAGCAGTATATCGGGTTGCGGTGCAAGCGCGCGCGCCAGTGCTGCCCGACGCACTTCGCCGCCTGACAGGTTGGCGGTGTTGGCAGAGCGCAAAAGCCCGAGCCGGTCGACCAACATATTTGCGCGATTCGGATCGTCACCACCTTCTAATCCGCTACGAACATAATCGGCGATGGTCTCGAAACCGGATGGGTCTGGTTCCTGCGGCAGGTAACGCAGGGTTGCACCTGGCTGAACGAATCGTTCTCCATCGTCTGCCTCTATCTCGCCGGTGGCTATTTTCAGTAGCGTCGACTTACCCGAGCCGTTTCGTCCGACCAGGCACAGCCGTTCCCCGTCTGAGATGGATAATTCCGCGCCCTCAAGCAGCGGTGTTCCGCCGAAAGTTAGGTGAATATCGCGTAGTAGTAGAAGCGGTGGCGCCAATTGGACAAATCCAGTCGTTTACAGCTATGCACTATTATAAATTCACCGCAGCAAGATATTGCCTATGAGCGGGATAAGAACTCTACCGATACTTTTCCGGCAGGTGCTTTGCATACTTGGCACGGATACGATCGTCGAGTTCTTGCGAAGATCGCGCAACAGCCGGGAAATCATCGCGTTTTCGGAAAGGGATGCAAGCATCAACGACGACACGTGAATTACGGCGGTCGTGATCATCGTCGTAGCACATCGGATCCAGGTGGGTGCTCCAGCAACCGTTTATAATATCTATTCCTTCTCGCGGGTCATGGCGTGTGCACATTGCCCAGACCACGTCATTCATATTCGCTGGATCTATATCGTCATCCACCACCACTACCCAGCGGTTTGCGTAGGCGCCAGCGTGGCATTGCGATGCGACTAGTCCTACCTGTTTCGAATGGCCACCATACATCTGTTTGATCGAAACTGTTAGCCACATACGGCTACCGCCTGCTTCATGCGCGTAGACACCCTGGACGCCGGGAATACCGGCGGCTTCCAGTTGGTTCCAGACGGCGGCAGCACGGTATGCTCCCATATAGTAAGTGTTGTCATTAGGTGGAACTGCCGGAATCGCGCCGGTAATAACCGGATTGTCCCGGTGCATAAGTGTTTCGATTCGGATCGCTGGTTCTGGTCGCTGACCGCCAGCATAATATCCAGTCCATTCGCCAAGCGGGCCTTCAAGAATCTCGTCATCGACGTCGATGAAGCCCTCGAACGCGATCTCGGCACTGGCGGGAACCGGAAGCCCTGTAGTTGGCATGTTTATAACTTCTACGCTCTCTCCGAAGATGCCGCCCACTACATCCAATTCGTTAGTTTCATAGGGTACTTCAAACCCCCCGATCATAAACATCACTGGGTGGACACCCGCCACCACAGCGACCGGACATTTCTCGCCTCTATCATGATATTTTTTCATGAGGAGACGGGCATGTTTACCGGGAGACATCATCACGGTAGCGACGCGAGGTTCATGCGCCTGAACTCGATAAGTACCGTAATTTACCCATCCAGTATCTGGGTCTCGCATAGCCACTATGCAGCCAGTACCAATGAAGTTTCCGCCATCGTGTTCATGCCATTTGGGCGACGGTAGGCTCTGGATATTAACAGCTTCTCCTTCTGTGACGTTCTCGACGAGCGGTCCTCCGTTAACTTCTACCGGCCGATGAGCTGGCGCCTCACCTAGGTAGTGGCGCCACCACCTGATCAAGTCTTCTTCGGTTGCTTCAGGAGGAAGGCCCAGCGCTATCGCACAACGCGGGCGAGACATGATGATATTGGCAAGGACACGGTGGCCATTGGGGAAGCCGGGAACGTCGTCGAATAACAGCGCCGGATTATCAAGGTCGCGCATAAAAATATCAACGAGGCCGCCAATATCCTCTTCGGTTTCGGCACCACTTATTCTCTCTAACTCGCCAATTTTATCGATTTCATCGAGAAAATTACGAAGATCTTTATTTGCCACGTCTAGTCTCCCTACGCTTAGCGCTGTCATCTTACCAGACAATTGAATCTTCAGAGCCTGCGGTCAAGGCGTGTTAATCAGGTATGCCAATCGGTTATGGTAAGACGACGCAAAAGCCTCTCCTCTCCCTCTGGAAAATCTGTGCGAGCATGGTTCAGGCATCGATTATCCCAGATTAAGAGATCTCGGGCTTTCCATTTGTGGGAGTATACAAAATCAGGATTTTCAGCGTGATCGAACAAAATGTTAAGTAGATCATCGCTCTCATCTCGCTTCATACCGATGACGTGGCGCGTCATTAAACGGCTCAGATATAATGATTTACGGTTGGTCACCGGGTGCAACTTAACAAGGCCGTGGGTCGCAGCAGATGTGTCTGGTTCAGTTTCCTCGGTGGTTTCCTCGCGAAAGGTGTCGTCGTAGCCGTAGAGGTTTCTGACCTGTAATTGGTCAATACGGCTTTTTAGATCTTCATCTAACGCGTCGTAAGCCATGGCTAGGTTGGCAAACAATGTATCCCCGCCGCGGGATGGCAATTTTATTGCGTAAAGTGTGGTCGCGGCATAGGGCGTATCCCTGTGTGCGCCATCGGAATGAAATTGCATTTCGCCGTCCGGCAAAGACCCGATAGGCTCACCGTTTTTCCGGATATTACTGACCAGCATTACACCACGATTTCTGACTTCTCCCCCCCCATAACCGGATCGAACTCGATATCCTGAATCTACCGGCCCGAAAAGGTCACCAAACCTGATCTGATCGGACGCCGTCAGCTTTTGACCTCGAATGCATAGAATTGAGTTCTTGTAGAAAGTTTCTCTAATCAATCCCGCAGTGTCATCATCCACTGGTCTTGTTAGATCCACGCCTTCTACCACCGAACCGACTATGTTACTCAGAGGTTTAATATTTATCGTTGAAGACATTGTAGAAAACTATGTACCGGCAAGATGATCCCTGTCAAAAGGGAATTTGAAGACAAACCGAATACACACAAAGGGATCAAGCCTATGACGAGTTTCAGGTTGCTGAATTATGCGGGTATTGAGGGTGAGCCTCGCCCCGGGATTGTAGTCGGCGATTCAGTCATCGATCTTAGTTCCGCAGGTATGAGTGGATCCACATATGAAATGCTTCAGAATTGGGATGCCAATCACGAGAAATTGGTGAAAATCGCTGGTGATGCCGAGTTGCACGAGCAGTATCCTCTATCGGATATTGACCTTCTTGCCCCCATTCTATATCCGCCGATCGTATACAATGCCGCTGCCAATTACATTGATCACCAAAAGGAAATGTCAGGCGGGAAGCAGCTCGTAAAGGAAGATACCCATCCCTATTTTTTTCTTAAAGCCGGGCCGCATTGCATTATAGGCCCAGGAGCCGATATCCGATTGCCGGCTGTATCAGATTTTATTGATTGGGAGGCGGAACTAGCGGTCGTGATTGGAAAGCCCGCCCGGAATATTAAGGCGAAAAATGCCTCACAATACATTGCCGGTTATACCATCTTCAACGACCTGTCGGCGCGTGACATGAAACCCGTTGGGCGGACATTCAACGTGCACTGGTTTGCCCACAAGAATTTTGATGGTTCTGGTCCGATGGGTCCATGGATGGTGCCCGCCTCGGATATTCCCGATCCACATAATTTAGATATCAAGCTTTGGTTGAACGATGAACTGAAGCAGGACTCAAACTCAAAATACTTGTTCTTCAATATCTTCGAGCAGATCGAATACATTTCTGCTCGTATGACTATGCGCCCTGGCGATATAATTGCCACTGGAACGCCATCCGGTGTAGGGGCCCCCTATGGGGGGCGTTTGAAACCAGGCGATACGGTGACGATAGAAATTGGCGGAATCGGAAAGTTGGTCAATCCGGTAGTGCAGGGGGACTGAACCTCACTTCTAAATAATCGTAGCGGATTGATCCGAATAGTTTATCCTGACATTAAAGCTTCCTTCGTTCATAGACCAATTCCAAATGTCGAATTCGCGTAGGCCGGCGGCATGGAGGGGATCCTTCATCGCGATTTCATGCGCGTGTTCGAACGAGTCCGCACGAACTATGATCATGCCGGTACGCACCTTATCTTCATCCTGCGTTTCCATTGGCCCAGCGGCAAACAGGATTCCTTGTCGTTCTAGTTCCACCTGACGTTCTAGATGTTGTGGCAAAAGCTCCATTATTTTGTCTTTTGGCGCGGTCGGCCGAGTGAAGATGACATATAAACCTTTCAGCGGTATATCCTTGGTTTTTGGTGTTTTTGTGATCGCCATTTAGGACCTTTCTTTTTGTTGGTGGCCTAGACTATTAATGCCATTCAAGGGAATGCATCTGGTGAAGCTGGGTGCCTTAGTCGAACTTGGACCGGTGACGTAAACACCGGTACCGACTTCCAAAGCAATTGTTACTGTGCAGCAGATGGCGCGGGTGCGAGGATTGACCTAAGCCTGTGGTATTATCTATCCAATGTGTTTGGTGAGAATACTTCGCTGAGATCAAGTTTCCGCGGAGTTAGACCCTGTTCATAAGAATAAAGTGTAATGGCTTCGAGTTCTTCGCGGTTGGCAATAACACCCTGCCGGACCAACGGGGTACGCAAGGCGGCCTCCGCCTCCCGAGGCAAGAGCCCAGTTTCAAGGTGGTCCATAACCATGGACATGCGCTGATTCTCCACATATTCAGTTGCTTCCTCGAACGCCTTGAATATGTTTAGGATTACCCAAGGATGTTCCTCCGCAAATTTTCGCTTAATCACCATTCCGTGATTTATGGGATAAAGGTTATTTTTAGCGTAGTAGCGTTTTCCTTCGGCATAAGGGTCAGGGAAGAGTGGTGCGAAATCCGGGTGATTGTGGAGATCGGCGGTACTCCGGTCGACAAGGTTTCCACCTGGTAGATAGAGCAGTGTCGCATCTAGTTCTTTGGCAAGAAGCATCTCGCCCATGTTAGTCTCAGCGGGTATGCGGTGCACCTTGACGCCATCGGGCGGCTCGAAACCTGTAGAACCTCCGTGACTTATATCTGGTGTACGTTCCATCCAGAATTCCATGTCCTTCGGAGCAACCCCAAATTCATGTTCGAGAATACCGCGAGACCAAAGCGCTGCAGTCTGCTGGTACTCCGGTACGCCAACTCTTTTGCCGGCGAGATCTTCAGGTCTTTGGATCCCGGAATCCTTCCGGATCAAAATCCAATTCTGGAAAAAATAATGCGTCGAGAAGATCGGCAGGCCAATGAAACGGTCGTCGCCGCTCGCAATTGCCATCAGAAGCGACGACATCGACATTTCCGATATGTCGAATTCAGAGAACTTAAGCTGCCGCCAAAAAAGTTCAGACGGGTGAAGTTCCACGGGTGCTAGATCGATCCCCTCGGCATTAAACATTCCGTCGAGTATCGGCCGTGTTCGGAGATTTGGTGTTAGGGCAATACTTAATGACAACCCTTGTCCACTACCACCGCGAGTTCGCGCCTTAATTGTCTCGGGTCCCATTGATGACATCTTCTTGCTCTCCAAATTACGAATTCTTAGTAGCGCGACGGCACCAGACTTCCCAAGCCCGATCAAGACTAATCGGCGCCTGCTGCATACTCGTACACTCCTCGATTTCGATATCCGTAAGGAAGTCAGGCTCGCCAATCATCATGGTTTGAAGTTGTAGTTTAGCGTTTACCTGCAGATAAATTGCCTTCATCACTGTCTCTTCTACAGTGGCTCCCGTCACGACACAGCCGTGGCGTTTCATCAATGCGATCATACCGCTTCCTAGTGAAGCCGCCAGGTCTCGGCCCTGTTCCATGGTTACGACAAGATGGTTGGTTTCACCGAATTTATCGCGCATATCCCATACCGGGATGTTCTTTCCGATGGGGGCGCAAGTGTGTGTGACCGGGCGGAGCGGCGTGCCAGTTGAGGCAAAGGGGATCACTTCGTACGAATGATTATGAATTACCACGTTTACATCTGGCCGCTGCTCATAAATTGCCCCATGGATCATTCGCTCGCTATAAGGCCGTCGGTCGCCGGCATCGATGGCTTCGCCGTCTAGCCGATAAGTGACTATATCGTCTGTCTCTATTAGTTCCGGCGCCCGGGCACGCGACAGGAGATATTTCTCCCGATCGCCGGGGTGTCGAAAGCTAATGTGGCCGTATGCGTCAACTACTTCTTCGTGCGCAAGTATGTGATTGGCGACGACGATATTGTTTAACGTTCCGGCGTCTACATTCATGCGTTGTCCTTTGTTCACACTTGGGCCTTTATGGCCAA
>CEUL01022556.1_pt1 | contig 16929 bp, 24 predicted proteins | sample 427021 | NCBI WGS metagenome assembly CEUL01 (sample SAMEA2622800, study PRJEB7988) | marine metagenome | isolation source: saline water (ENVO:00002010), including | reverse complement strand
ACAACTATTAATAGTTGTGACAAGTCATGCCTTTTTTTCAGAAAAAAAATTGGGACAAATTTTTGTCCCTCATGCTTCACGTACATGCATTTTGATATAAGTTATTCTTCTTCTTTATCATCTTCTGTGACTTTTGGCTTACCACACGAGAACATAACGGAAAACAATATAAGTATGATAATAGCGGCAGTGGCTTTGATGATGGTTTCAACCGATGGCATTCCAATCTTCATCTCTATTTAAAGATTACAAACATTTTATTTGTAAGTCAATATATCACACTGTCGCCATGTATCCCAGTTATCAAAAGAAGGTGTACAGTCCTCCTCTTGGTAAGGCGCATTATCGTCACTTTCACATTCCTGCCGATTGGAACCCAATTATTAAGAAGATTATTGGTAAGGATGGGTGTAATTTCATTCGCGCGACGAAGATGTCTGGTTGTTCGTACATTTGGCATCATATCGGCACCGACATTGTCGAGATATGGGGTCCTCACGGCAACCTGATGAAGGGTGAGAATGCGGTTAGGGAGATTGCTTCTAAGTATTTGTCCGCACCTGCGCCTGCGCCCGAAGATGATGCGTAAATATAGTTTAAGAAAAACATAATTTATAATAGTATATGCAGAAGTGTATCGCGGTTGACATAGACGAGGTATTGGTTCCGTTTTTTAATTCGCTTGCGCAATATCACCAAAAAAGAGTAAATAAACAGATACGCCTCCCTTTAAAATACAAATATCATTATGCGAGTGTGTTAGATTTGACCGAGGACGAATCTAGTGAGTTGGTTCGTTCTTTTTATGGTTCTGAGGATCACGCGAGCATGCCTGCTTTGCCAGGTTCTGTGTGGGCTTTAAATACTTTGAAGTCTAAAGGTTATTCTGTGGTGTTGGTGACCGGTCGTCAGCGTTATTCTAAGGATGCTACCGAGAGTTTGTTGTGCCGTTTGTATGGAAATACTTTTGATGATATTATATATTGTGATCACTACACTGAATTTTCTAAGAATAAGTCTCACATCTGCGATGCTTTGGGTGCGAGGTGCATCGTTGACGACAGTTTTTCGAATTGCGTTGATTGTATGAAAATTGGAATACCTGCATTTAATTTCATAGGAAATCCCACATACCCGTGGTGCGATCCGAGTTCAATATCGGTTGGTGATTGGGAGAATGTGGTGAAGAAAATTCTGTAATTAAAAAAATTAGGGAATTATAAGCTAGGGAGGATGGTGCACATAATAAATGGAGTTGTTTCTCGCAGTGGTATTAATATAAAAAAGATATATAGTATCAGGCATAATGGGAGACAGTCCAGAAAGCCACCCGTTGAGTTTTCAAGATCGAATGACACAAAAGATGTCAAAACTAGAGGCGATAGCTGTGGTGGAGGAGAACAAGAAGACGGACATAGCTCGAAGTTGGTCGAAGGAGCAGGAGGGGATTCTTAAGATTTGGGCCGAGAAGGCTGCCGGTTATAGGTGGCTTCACGAGCGCGCTTGTCGTCACTACCGCCGCCTCAATAACAAGTTCGTGTATCCCCAAATAATGCTAAGCACCCTCGCTGGCGTGGGTGGTTTTAGTGTGACTTCGAGTTCAGAAACCAGCAATTTGACTATATTGGGTTATTGCATTGCGGGTTTGAACGTGCTAGTCGCGATGATGTCATCATTTCAAAAATTCATAATGGCTGCGGAAAAATCGGAAATGCATGCCACCGTGGGTAGACAATTTGCGGCATTTTACAGAAACATAGTTTTGGAGCTTTCTTTAAGACCATCCGATAGGGAGAATTGTTTGGACTTTTGTAAAATGTGCAGAACAGAGTATGATCGTTTGATGAACGTAGCTCCTAGCGTTCCTCAAAAGATAATAGAGCAGTATAAGGCGACTTTTCCGGATGCTCGCTATAAGCCCGATATCGCGAACGGTTTGAGTGATATGAGGATGTGGAATGAGTGTCAGGAAGAGGATAGGTTGGAGGAGGCTTTTATGAAAATGCGGGCGTTTTACAAAATGATTTATAGAACGAAGGCTTTTTGTAAAAAGAAGGGGAACCAGGAGGAAAAAAATATACCACTATAATATAAATATAATGGAAACTAAGAAGGTTGGTTCTCGTGCGGAGGTTTTCCACGGCGCCGCGGAACAGACTACCGGTGGTCTTCGCAAGAAGGATCTGTATCGCGGCAAGGATGGTGGCATCCACTCCAAGAAGATGAAGTCCCGTGGCTCGAATGACGCCCTCGTCAAGTGGCGCGAGGCGGTGAGGAAGGTCAGCGAGCGCGAGGGCGTCGTCGTCACCCCGGATAAGATGAAGGGTGCCCTCCTCAAGAAGATTCGCGCGCAATACAAAAAAATGATGGCGTAAGGTAAATGCAAGTTCCTGCTCCCAAGGCTATGGTGGATTGGCAGAAGGCGGTCAAGGCTGCCAAGCGTAAGTTAAATATTCCTTCGAACACATATATAACTTTGAAGGGTGAACTTCTCAAAACTGCGCGCAGAATATATTGTATGATGGGATATTGAAAAAAAATATGATATTATTTCAAACTATGAGGACTTCTATGGTTCCTACGAAATACAAGGATTCGAAGGGCAGACGCATATTTCTGAGTATTGGTGGGAAGCCCTTTGTGGTAACTGCCGCGGGGAAGAGGCAGTACAAGCCCGTTGTGAGGAAGATGACTTTAAATAACGGTTCTACGCGCAACGTGCAGAGGAGGAATTTGAAAAACATCCCCAATGCCATCCGTCCCAAGCGCAAGCCAAAGGTCGTGGTTCGCAAGCCGCGTTCTAACAAGGGCACGGTTCGTTCGCTGGTCGCTTCTCCCGGTGGCACCGTTTACAAGGGGATGACTTCCCTCGTTCGTGCCATTCGTGAGAGAAATGCGGCTGCTAATAAAATTACTAATGCCATTCCCGCACTTCGTAAGGCGAACCGCGTCGTGATCAAGAGATTAGCAGTGGTGTAAATGTAAACTTCTATTTTATGAGTGACATAATGAATGCACAATCTAAAATAGAAAAAAATTATTTAAGTATAATAAATAACAGTATGATGCCCAAAGTGGACAAGATCGTATGCATCATATCTACGATGTTAGTTATGGTGTTACTTTTTGTGTTGGCACGCAGAACTCGTGAGGGTTTCGAGGTGGAGGTGGTTCCACCCGACGCATCCTTCTTTGTCAAAAAGCTTGAGCTGAGCATGCTTCCTCCATCAGGCGAAGGCTCTGCCCCGGCGACCGCTCCGAGTGACGGTGGCAGTCAGGCAGAGGAGAAAGTGCTCTCCAAGGCACAAATCAGAAAAATGATTAGGAAAGCAATCAGAGAACAGCCTCCGGTGTCTGCCGATGCTTCGGGTGCGGCAACCTCTAACACCCCGAGCGGTCAGGCTCCAATGATGACTTCCGTTGAGGGCTCGGGTAGCCCGGTGGCTCCCGGTGCATCACAGGCACTCACCATTAGCAACGATGTTGAGCCACCGATGGCACAGGGTGGTGGCGCAAACATGAGACCGGCGCCTGCAGCTGCGAATGCGGAGGTGCGCGGGCAGATGCCACAGCCAAACATGGAACCGGTTGCAGATGGACGCCCATTCCACGTGCGCATGAGAGCAATTGGCAATGGACCAGATGGAATAAGTGGACTTCCTAATTATTACTATTCCGGAAACGCCATTAACAACAAGATGGTGGGTGGTGAGGATGGCACAATCAAGACACTGACACAGGGTGCCAATGAGGGCGAGGAGGATTTCATCAAGAGAGCCGCAGACGAATGCAGTAAGAGCAATCCGGGATGTGGTCATTTCGTGGTATATGCACCTAAAAATCCCGGTGATCGCCTTACACTTAAATTAATGAAGAGGGGCACTTACCAGGCAAACAATGTACCGGGTCCCAATGTATTCAGAAGAGTTAGTTCCGGTAAGTGCGCTAAGAAGATAGAGGCGGAAGAAACGCAAAAGGATGCATCCGGCAAAATAACGGCTAAAGGTTTACAAACTTGGTATTTCCGTAATACTGGACGTAATCCCAGAGATCATTTCGGGTGGGCTTGTAAACATTCTGGTAGCGCAAAAGCACGCAAGGCTAAGATCGATGCGGGACAGCCACTCACAGCACAAGAACAGAGAATGGAAGATAAATGCAAGAGAGTGGGGGCGGATTGTGGTTTCTAATAATATGTTTGGTTATATTAGATAACATTGCGATGCCCAAGGTGAATAAGAGCATATGCATTGGAACGACGATAGCAGTTTTAGTTTTGCTATTCATGCTTGCGCGTAGAGTTAAAGAGGATTTTAAGGTGAACGTGATTCCTCCCAATGCTAAATTTAGCGTTAAAAAGTTGGAGTTGAGCATGAAATCCCCGGGTAAGGGTAAGGGTAAAGGTACGGTCACCTCCGTGGTTACAGATGAAACTGATGGCATGAAAAGTGCCGTTGGTTCTCAGGTTTCTACATCCGCCGTTGGTGGTGCTCTGTCTTCCTCATCCGCCGGTGGTTCGAGCGCGTCAACTTCTACCGGGGTTGGACAGACTTCAATGATGACTGCTCTCCGTGGCGCAGTTGGAACTGGTATCATGTCTCAGACTGGAAGTGCGGTGGTGGCTCCGGGTAGTTAATCATCTCTGTCTAAGAACATGAAGCCTTGATTTTCGGGCTCAAATATTTTTACGTGGTGGGCTTTTAGAACCAACCCTATTTTTTTATTCATAAAGTAGATTCCAGATATGTAGAAATTACACGTAACTGTGTAGTTCGCACAGCATCCATCTATGATAGTCATTGTTGAAGGAACGCGATTACTATCATATAAACGAGAGTCCTCGGTATATTTGATACGAAGTGTGTCACTGTCGGATATGTTTGAATGAAAGACGTTGTATATTTCGTCTACCGACATTTTTGTGTTAAACAGGTCTTCGTAGCGATTTGATAGTTCTTGTATTATTTCGCGTTCTAGCGTTCTGTATTCATCTGCGAACGCTGGATTGTCTGATAAAGATATCATCAGGTTTATCTGATCGTTTGCTCCGTAGTTATTAACTTTGAACCCGAATGGCATCTTACTACGAGGAACAACAAGTTTGATATCTTTACCGTCCTTTTTTAAAGAAAGGTTGTTAGATCTAGAATTTCTTTCTAATTCTATCATTAATTCTATTTTAGTTTAAATCTTTAAGTCTTTTATGCACTACAATTTTCGCAGGGTTCGAGTGTGAATTGTATGGGTCTCGCCTTGGCTTTGCTTCGCAGGTAGTACATTCCAGTTTTCAGTCCCTTGTTCCATGCGTACATGTGCATTGATGAAATTTTGCTCACCGTGGGTGATTCTAGGAAGAGGTTCATGCTTTGGCTTTGGCATATGAAAGCTCCTCTGTCTGCTGCCATATCTATGATTGATTTTTGGCTAATTTCCCAGACCGTTTTGAAAACGTCCTTGATCTTTTGTGGGAGTTCTTCAAATCCCTGTACAGATCCACCGGATCGGATAATCGCGTCTTTCACGTGCTTGTTCCACATGTTGATTTCCTTCAGTTTTTTTATGAGGTGTTGGTTGACGACAACGAATTCTCCCGCCATTGTGCGTCGGAGGTAGATGTTGGTGGTGTAAGGTTCGAAGCATTCGTTGTTTCCTAGAATTTGGCTGGTGCTTGCGGTAGGCATCGGTGCCACGAGCAGGGAGTTCAGAGCCCCGTGCTTCACCACTTCCCCTCGCAGTTTTTCCCACTTGGGCGCGAGCTTAAGACTGTTCGCGTCGATGTTCCACAAGTCGAACTGAAACTGACCCTTTGATAGAGGAGATCCTTGGAACGTTTCGTACGCCCCGCGTTCCTTTGCGAGTTCCACCGACTCGGACATTGCGGCGTAGTAAATGTGTTCGAAGATGTGCCTATTGAGTTCCTTGGCTTCGTCGCAGTCGAAGGGATATTCGAACATCATGAACACATCAGCCAGTCCCTGCACACCGAGTCCCACTGGTCGGTGCCGCAAGTTGGATTTCTTTCCGCATTCAGTCGGGTAAAAGTTCTTGTCGATGACCTTGTTCAGGTTACGCACGAGAATCCTCGCCACGGATTCGAGCTTTGAGAAGTTGAAGGTTTTGTTCTTCGCGTCTACGAACTTGGGGAGTGCTATGGATGCGAGGTTACACACGGCGGTTTCGTCCTTGCTAGAAACCTCGAGGATTTCGGTACACAAATTGCTGGACTTGATGATACCAATATTCTTTTGGTTCGACTTTTTGTTACATGCGTCTTTGTAGAGCATGTACGGCGTTCCCGTTTCGATTTGCGAACGCACGATGGACTTCCACACGACTTCTGCGTTGACCGTCTTCCTCGCGAGTCCTGGCATCTTTTCTGCGGCTTCGTACATGTTATTGAATTCTTCTCCATAGACTTCCGACAAGTCCTTCCCAAACTTGTTTCTGACTTCGTTCGGGCAGAAGAGCGACCACTGACCTCCGTTTTTCAGCCTCTCCATGAACAAGTCCGGGATCCACATAGCAGTGAAAAGGTCTCTGCAACGGGCTTCCTCGTCTCCTTGGTTTAGGCGGAGATCCAAGAAGTCCATAACGTCTGCGTGCCACGGTTCGAGATACACCGCCACGGAACCCTTCCTTTTCCCTCCCTGGTTGACGTACCTTGCGATTCCGTTGAAGACGCGCAGCATGGGGATGATTCCATCCGACTTGCCATTGGTTCCCTGGATTCTGGATCCACTGGCGCGAACGTTGTGTACGTGTACTCCCACCCCTCCCGACCACTTGCTGATTCTCGCCGTCTTCTTCATCGTGTCAAAGATTCCGTCGATGCTATCTTCGTTCAGCGCCTCGAGAAAGCAGCTGCTCATTTGCGGGCGCGGGGTTCCGGAGTTGAACAGCGTGGGCGTTGCGTGAACAAAGTACCCGAGTGACATGTGGTTGTAGGTGTTTTGAACTTCATCGAGCGGAATCTCCCCAGTTTCCTTGTTGTAATGGATTCCACAAGACACCCTGAGGAACATGTACTGCGGCGTTTCTACGATCAACCCTTCGACCTTGGTGAGATACGCCTTTTCCAGCGTCTTCAGTCCGAAGAAATTGATGTCGTTGTCCCTATTCTTCTTAATCATCTTTTCGAGATCCGCGTCGACGTTACACATTCCGTTGAACAGAGTTTGATCAAGAATCATCTTCCCATTCATCGCGGACATGGCTTCCATGAACGTTGGACTCGCGTTCTTTTGGATGTTGCTTGCCGTTATGCGTGCGGCAAGTTTCTCATAGTCCGGTTCAGTGGAAAGCATTCCGGCTGCAATTTCGGCACTGAGTGTGTCTATTTCTTCACTCGAGATGCCATCATAAAGTGAGGACATAACTTTTTGGGCGACTTCATCAGGTGATACGCCCGAAAGGTTATTGGTAAGCTTTCGGATACGACTGGCAATTTTGTTAAAATTGACATCCTCAAGCTGTCCGTTGCGCTTCTTGACCTTCATTACTACTATATCGATTTTTATCTTTAATTGTTCTTGCACAGAGTTCCCTCTCTGACACGCACCGCGCCAGCTGGAATGTACTTCCTGTCTGGTCTCGTGAGGTAGGTGTTGGTGAGAAAAATGCCTCCTGGTGCGACGTGGGAAGCCTTGAAGCACTCGTCCTCAGGCTGACACTCGGGTCCGTCGTAAAGACGCAGAGGACGCTCGTTGGTGTTTTCTGGAAATGATGCCATTGTGAGTTCCTGCATTTTTATTATATTAGTAGATTATAAAATGGATTTCCGTTTGTCTATGATTAACTCTATGCGCCAGGCACCAACTGAATTATCCGAAAACTTTTTTTGCTCGAAGAATATAAATTTGATTCAAAAGCAAGCCAGACAGACCATTAAGAATGAAACCGGTCTTTCTATCGATAGGCAAAATGATGATGACTTGGCTACTATTATGAGGCAGATTTACATCACGAATGTTTATAATCCTTACACCGATGTTTCGGATCAGATAAAGGTTCTGAACTCGAGGGTGTTGCAGTTTGTTTTGCAGCAGATTAGGGTTGGTCTTTCGGAGAGAATCGCCTACCTCAGGGATATCTCTAAGCCAATTCAGCCGAACCAACTTCCCAAGTCGACTACCACATACGGGAATAAAATACCATACAATAACAAGATAGGATTATGATTAATCAGATATGTGGTGTCCTTTATTTCCTTTTCACATCTAAAATCATACATCTTTTCGCGATTGGAACTATTAAGCCCACACTTGATAGTTCGAAGGCTGAGGAGCACAAGCAGGAATTCATAGTGAATGTGTGCGAGTTATTTTTTATTATAGTGGCACTACTGTTATTAAAAGGGAAGAACATCTGAACAGTAAGTAAAATGTCTCTCAACGCACACAAGCATGAGACCGCGCAATTGTGCATGGAAAAGGGGTGGGATAGATCTAACATATTCTTGGTTTGGATGCTTTTCATGGAGGAGATAGGCGAACTCGCGTCTGCGATTCGTCACCATACCAAGCATTTTAGAAAGCAGAATGTTAAGAAGGGCAATGGAATAGACGTCGTGATGGAGATGGGAGATGTATTCAATTACCTTTTTCAGATAGCGGGGATGCTCAACATTGACCTCGACGATATGTGGCAGAAGCAGATGCGTAAAGCCCATAGCAAGACATATAAAATATCTGTGTATAATAACAGGAAAAATGACATCGTCCTTAGGGTTAAGTGATGAAATCATAATAAATGACATAAATTACGAGACATTGCCTGACAATTTCACTCCTGGTGTGGGCGGTACTTACAAACGCAATCCTCCTCCTTACAAGCCTCCTGAGGAGGTCGTTGCGAGTTGGGATGAGGACGTCCCCAGTCCAGCGTGTGAACACACGTACACCGCTGGATATAGGACGGCATCTTATTGCACACCTAAGACCGTCACTTGCGACCTTAAAAGGTCGTACGAACCAGAAAGAATAATCGATCCCGGACGCCTGGACTACCTTGCGCGTGAAGTCGCTGCAAAGAAGAAGGCTTCCATGCTTTCAACGATGATGGATAAAGAAAACATCGATGGCGTCGATAGATTAAACACAATTCTGGCTGTGCTTTTCATTCTAGCTGCAGCTTTTCTTTTTTTGAAGTTAATGCGCTAACGAGCGTTTTTTGTAATTCTTCTTTACCCTTTTCTATATTTTCTTTAAGTCCCTCACAATTATGTGTCTCCATGAGTATGCATCGAGAACAATAATTGCGATTACACGACTTACACTGAAGTGTGAGGAGCCCAACCTTTTTGCGGCAGCAGTTGCACCTCATCTTGGTATATCATAAACGTATTTCTTAAAGTTCGCATTCCTCTTCTTCTTTCTTCTCTACGACCGGAATCTTTGCGATAGATTCCTTTTTCTTTCTCTTTTTGATGAGACCTTCCGTCCCGTGGATTCTGTGCCACAGTACCCTATCCCAGAAGTTGCGCATGATTGGTAGATTTTCGGCGAACCACTCCCTGTCTCTCTCGACGCTCACGACGTTGAACTCTGGATCCCTGGGCCACGTGAGTTCGCTCGGCTTGTATTGGATGAAATCGCACACTTCGAGGTCTAGAATTTCCATCAGGAGCTGTACCTGTGGCATGTAGTAGGAAGGTATTTCATCTTTGATTTCCCTCCTAAGAGGGCACTTAATTTCTATCAGCCTCCCCGATGACGTGACCCCGTCGGGACTTCCTGCCAGGTAATCGATTGTCGGGTGTGGAAGCAGTCCCACCTCGTGTACTTTTTCGTCGAACATTTCCTCGTACTTTATGCGCGCCTCGTCCTCGTACTTATTTCCCCATTCCGTTGCCGCGTTGCCCGTGAAAGTCCCTTCTCCGCACTTCACCGTTATGAGCTTCTCTGGCGACTCGTATGGGTTGACCCCTATGGCACTCGCCACCGCGCTCGCAGTGAGGCGATCCTTCCGTAGTTTATACCATCCATCAGTCCTCTGTGCAGGACTTCCCTCGTCCAGTTTCAGAATCTTTACAACCTGCGGATGCATCATTAGTTTTCCTAGGTTTCAAAGTTTTAAGTGCAAAAAATGCAGCCTTTTGTTCGGCTTCCTTTTTCGTCGTTGCGACTCCAAAGCCATGCCTTTCACCATCAACGAAAACCAATACTCTAAATCGACTGCCATCGCTCGCATCTACGACATATTCGGGCAATTCCTTTTTCTTTGCCTGGCAGAATCGCATAAGAATATCTTTATAGTTATCGTCTTTACGCAGCACACTATCCAAGTCAACTATGTTTTTATCGTTAAATATTCTCAAAATGAACTGTTTCGCGTGAACCATTCCCAGATCGAGGTATATGGCACCTATGAGCGACTCGAATGCATCTTCCAGAATTTTGGGATTCTTATTCCAGTTATTTCGCATTCCCTTGTCATCCATCACAATCCATTTGTAAAGTTGCAGTTTGTCTGCAATGTCGCTTAGCGTTTTACCCCTCACGAGTTTCGTTCGCGCGCGGGTCAAGAATCCCTCTTGATTCTTTTCAAAACGGTCGAACAGAAAACGCGTGATGACGAAACCCAGGACGGAATCGCCCATAAACTCAAGCGTTTCGTTCGAACTATCAAAATTATATTGTTTCAAGGCACTCTTGTGGGTGAAAGCACGTCGATATATGTTTACATCGCGTATCTTGGTGCCCACAAGAGTGTCCAGTTCTTGTTGGTTAATGATATTCATATATTATATAGTACTGCTTATTTTTTTAACCCACCCTACTTCGAAGCAACTGGCTTGCGAACCTTCGTTGGCTTCTTCACGACCGTCGGCTTCTTCGCAATCTTCTTGGGCGCAACGGGCTTAGGCGTCTCGGGCTCGGGCTCTGGGGTGGAAGTGGGCGGGGCAGGCACCTCTGGCTCTGGCACGAGTTCCTCGCTCGGCTTGGTCTCCTTCACGTAGTGGGGACTGAGGTACGTCTGGATGTTCTGGTACGTCAGTACAACGTCGTCCGGAACCTTTAGCAGAGCCTGGAGGGCAGCATCATTCTTAACGAGAATCACCTTCCCGTTCTCGGGATCCTTCAGCCCCTTGTCGCGGATGTACTTCGTCACCAACTTCGTAATGTTTGAACGCGAGTGCTCACAGCCGTGCTCGAAACCGAGAAAGTCCGCGAGTTCGTTCCCGATCTTGTAGGGGCGATTGAGGGCGTTGTTCTTCGAGCGCTCTGCCGCCTTAATACCCTCTGGGTCATCCAGCTTCTGGATGATGCGACGGATGTTCTTCATGATGAGCTTCAGTTCCTTCGTATGGGCAACCAGCGTCTCATTCTGTAGCATAAGAATGTCACTAATACCGTCAAGAGTAGCCATTTCTATTATGAAATAGTCCTATGTCTTTAAGTATTTTATGTAGAGATATAGTAATGGACACCAATTCCTATACCGAAAAAGTGTTGGGTGATTTCGTCGCGAAATATGTTTGTCAGAGCGATAAGTTACTCAAGAAATATTTATGGGAGGGAGACGTGAAAAATTTCAGAAAAAGACTTTCTAAATTCAAAGACGCAGACGAAAACATCAAGAAGGTGGTTCTCACCACGATGGTGAACGAGCTCGAAACGGAAATTTTGAGAAACTTCACGAATGTCATAAAAGACACCAGGAAGTACGGGTTCCTCATTCTCTCGGGCGGCGCAGCAATCAACAAATACGTTCCATTTGACAAGATGGGAATGGTAAATGACATAGATTTTAAGTTCGTGCCCGTGTTCAAGGGGGTGGGACCAAGTAACCCTAAGTATTTCGGTTATACCCAAATGGCGAAAATCCTTTTGTGGAACGAGATGGGGAGGATGGTTAGGAAAATGTCATCAAAAAAATACATTTCGACGAAAATTTTAAAAATTGTCGACAAAATTCGCGAAACGAATGTCGGTAAGTGTTTGGGTATAAATATTGTCGAATCGAAGCCTTTGTTCAAGAGAAGATACGGGTACATTCGCAAGTTGAAGCAGGGCAACTCCAGTGAAGTCATTCCCGGTGACGTTTTACAGGACGTGGAGTTACTGGCAATTGACCTTTCGGGCATGAGTGTGTTTTTGCCTTCCGTGAATGCGGTGAGAAACGTAAACTTGGGCGGTCTCGTTGACGTTGCGATTCTCAGAATGGGGGAATTGGGTGCGAAGGTGATTAAGAATACGACCCAGGGTTACAAAACGTTCCCTAACATACTGGTGGCTGGAAAGAAATTCATAATTAACGACATTTATCTTTTGAGAAAATTCAAACTTCGTCCCGAAAAAATGGAGAAGGACAGGCAGCGTTTGGTTAAGTTTGCGCAGCACACGGGTGATAGTAGGATCAAGAATACCGATTCGAACACTTCTATATACAAGAGGGCAAGAAAGCAGATGTGGGATTATGACAGGAAGTTAATACAGAAAAACAAGGTCACAAACAAAAACATCAATATGATATCCGACATAAACGTTACGAAGTATTCCAAATACACGACCCCCCTCACGTCTTCCAAAATCCAGAAGGTGACGAATCCGATCGCAAACACGTCTGCACCGTTCCGTTTTGACGTTAACAAGCAGAAGTGGGTGGAGAACAGGTCGAATTTACACATTCGAGCGTTGAGTGCGAAAAACATCAACAAACCCACTCTTCGTGGATATAACCCCAAGCGAAACAAGTGGATACCAAAGAAAATACTCAAATCTGCCTTTGAAATACCATTTGTACCAAAGGTTAAAGACAAAACTAAATAAGATGGTATATACCCATGGACGCTGTATTCGGTGCCCCAGAGAACAATGAAGGTGAGGTTCACGTTTCGGTTCGTAACGGAAACGGTCGTCCCATGTTCAAGCAGTTGAATGGAGTCGTGATTCAAGAGGTGACCGATGACACTATTTCTTTCAAGCTACAGCAGGAGATGAACTGCTACGATGATGACATCGTGGCGGCTGCTAACGTGAACTCGGAGGCGTGGTTTGGTCGCAAGGTTCAAGAGAAGACCCTGGAGAAGGCTTACACCTCATCGGTGGAGGAGGATGTTCTCACTACCACCATCATGAAGGATAAGCTTAGGATTTACGATACGGAGAAGAACATCGTTGATGTAGATTCTCTCACAGAGGGAACTATTTGTAACGTGGTGGTTGAGTTGAACAGGATTTGGTTTGTCAAGCGCAACTTCGGACCCGAGTGGTTCACTGTTCAAGTCAAGGTTGTAAAACCTCCGGAGACTGACCCATACGATGGATACCTTTTCCAGGACGAATAAAAAAAATTGTAAGTTTAATATAAATGGCTAAGAACACCGGAAGAAATCTCATTTTATTTGCCGTGGCTGCGATTGTCCTTCTGATTTTCCTTAACTGCGTCGACCTCAAGAAAATATCGATGTACTCGCCCGCCCCGGTGACCAAGGAGGCGGAGGTGGTGGAGGTGGAGGGTGATGACGAGGGCGAGCTCGCCTCGGTGGAGGCTCCCCAGCAGAGCCCCGACGTTTGTGCCCTTAAGAACGGTGGCACCGGGCTGGCTTCGGCGCTCCTGCCCAAGGAGACGGCGACACAGGAGGACTTTGGCGAGTTTTCGCCCGACGAGATCCTGCAGGGTCAGAACTTCCTCGACCCCCGCGACCAGATCGGCTTCCCCGAGACCGCCGGAGGAGCGCTCCGCAACGCCAACCAGCAGATTCGCTCGGAGCCTCCCAACCCCCGCGATGCCGTGACCATCTTTAACACTTCGACCATCGCACCAGACCAGATGAGACCTCCTTTCGAGATCGGTTCGGGTCTGGCTTAAAGATTTAACGAATAATACTATTAATAATGACAGACGAACGTTCCGAACCCCATATCTCAGATGAGTATCGCTCTTCGATGAAGGAGTGGGTGGATATTAAAAACGTCATAAAGTCAGCTACTGCAGACCTCAAGAAGCTTCGAGACAGGGAAAAGAACCTGAATACGTTTCTTAAGGGATACATGAAGGCAAATAAGATAGACACCTGTAATCTTAGGAAGGGAAAGGTGAAGTGCTCTACGAAGCAGTCGAGGGGTGCCGTCACCAAGAAGACAATTCACGAGGGATTGTTCGAGTTCTTCGATGGCGATGAGGAACGAACGAAAGCCGCAATTGAGTGCATTGAGCGCAAGAGAGCGGTGAAGGAAACGACTTCCCTCAGGCTAACTGGGTTAAAGGTACCAGCCGATGAGTCTTCAGAAAGCACACCCGCAAGCCCCTAAAACCAAAATGGTAAACGAATATGTGAAGGACGATATCCGCGATGGATCGTCATTTGTTAATCATGATTTTGATTCTGATGAAGAATATCATGATGAACCAATGAGTTTTCTCGAGTGGGAAAACTATTATGCAGATGACATACACAATATGTGGTGGGAACTCAAGAGCTACCTTGACAGGACAGGCGCATCACTGTATATGCTACAGGGTAGGGACTACATGAGTTTCGCAGAATATTGCTGGAATAATTCATCTGGATATAGGTATAGACCGGCAGTAGGTCACTAAATTATATATGCATAATATTAAATATGATCGACATCACCGCCCCCAAAGTTCTCGCGCCCGCCGCTCTGTTCGCCGCTTTAAGCCCGGGACTGCTTCTCCAGCTGCCAGACACCTTCGATCTGAGCACCCTCAAGACGTCGCGTTCCTCCGTGCTCTTCCACGCTCTTGTGTTCCTGATAGTGTACAGCGTGGTGGCAAAGCTCTTTGGTCTTGTCCTCACAAAGACCGATCTTGCGGTTACAACTTTACTATTCGTTCTTCTCAGTCCAGGGTTACTGCTGACTCTTCCGCCTTCATCGAACGGAGTGTTCATGTCGGGTCAGACCAGCGTGTCGGCAATTCTCGCTCATACCTTGGTGTATGCGATAGCGTTCGCTACGCTGAGAAAGACTTTCCCTCACTACTACTAGGCGAGAGCATGAAGATAAAATATCTGGCTCTGGGACCAGCCGCAATGGGGTACTTTGCACTGCTGGGGAAAATGCATCAACTAAAAGAATCAAAAGAACTAGAAAATCTATCCGAAATATCCGGAGCTTCGGCAGGAGCAATATTAGCACTGCTATACTCTATTTTTGACGGAGACACCAAAGAACTACTCGATTTCTCGATGGATCAAGAAATTTCGTCAAAAACAAAGCTTAATATACAAACTCTCTTTAATAACTTCGGACTTATAGATACAACCGAAATCAAAGACGTTATTAAAGAAACCATAAAACAGAAAATCGACCTAGAAAACCCAACATTCGCAGAATTCGATGCAAAGGTAAATATAAAAATACACATATCGGCTTATTGTCTAGAAAACAGCGAAACGCAATATTTCTCTTCCGATGCCACGCCGGAAATAAGAGTAGTGGATGCAATCATGGCATCCATAGCAGTGCCGTTTCTCTTTTCTGCTGCGAAAATAAAGGACAAACTCTACGTTGATGGAGGACTGTGTGAAAGCGCACCCATGGCACCCTTCCTATCGAAAAGAGGAGAAGAAGTCCAAGCCATCACAATTATGTCCAGAAGAGAAATGAATGAAATAAATGATATAAAATCATTTACCCAAAAGATAGTTAACTCAATCCTAAAAAACAGAATAAAATATGAAAACATAAAAACTTCGAAAATTGACCTCAGGAATTATGATATCTTTGATTTCAAAGCGAAAGACACGGATAGATTAGAAATGTTTGTAAAAGGCTTCCTTACAATATAAATTATTCTGTATGTATAGTAAGATGGCCACTGCGCTCAGAAGGAGAATCTCCAAGCAGGTGGGAGTGCCGATGTTCTACCTCCAATCGAGGAGCGTAGCGCAACTCGAAAAACTCTATACCAGGTGCTCGAAGGGCATATTGCCCATGCCACCGATGAGACCCTATAAAAATTACCTCATACCCGATTCGCCGTTAAGTGCGAATACTTACTACAAGGTATTTCTCGTACCTAGACCCAAAAGAGCAGATCTCGTGAGGGCTGCAAACAAACTCGGCATAAAGATCGGAAAATCGAACGTGCAAACGCTCAAACAAGTGATTACGCAGATAATGCACAAAAATAAGTTTCCGGAGCCCATAGTCATGCCAAAGCAGCGAATGCGAATAGCGAAAAGAAATACGATGCCGGCGATTGTGCCAAACGCCGCGCAACCGACGGAACCGAGAAACAAAAAGGTGATCATCCAACACCTCGCAAACAAAGGAAAACAAAGATTGCAAAAGTTGCTCAACGACAGAAAATTGCAAAATTCACTCAGAAAGAAAGAACTCAATGCGCTCCTCGCAAAAAATAAAATGGTGAAGGGATCCGACGTTCTCAATGCACTTCTCAAAAACAAAACAAAAGAAGAAAAAGAAAATACGATTAGAAATCTTCTGGCGGGGAGGAGAAACAGAGCCGTCAACATGGCGAACCTATTGAGACCAAGAGTAAACACACAAAACAAAGGAATCGTTACGAACGTTCTGGCGGAAATGAGAACAAACAACGTGCCCAAACCAAAGGGAATCACAAGAAATGCAGGGGCATCTACAAACAACGTGCCCAAACCAAAGGGAATCACAAGAAATGTAGGAGTATCCACAAACAACAGAAATACGAGAAATGTAGGAGTATCTACAAACAACATAAATACGAGAAATGTAGGAGTACCTACAAACAACAACGCACAATCGTCCACAAGAACACTGCCACCGCGAAGGGTGAAGAGAGAATTACCACAGGCAACAAATAAACCACCCATGCCCCAACGGAGAAGAACATTACCACCACGGATCAATCCCACCGCGACAGAAGAAATAAATCTCCCATCACCTCCCACAGGTCTTCCTACAAACAATCAGATACCCGAATCCGCCGCGACAGAAGTCCCATCACCTCCCACAGGTC
>CEUL01148522.1_pt1 | contig 16974 bp, 16 predicted proteins | sample 427021 | NCBI WGS metagenome assembly CEUL01 (sample SAMEA2622800, study PRJEB7988) | marine metagenome | isolation source: saline water (ENVO:00002010), including | reverse complement strand
AAAAAAACCCTAATGACCCAACCAACGTCCTTTGGACAAGTGCCTACTTTGAATTTTCAGCACCAGCCGCCGCACATTCCTACTACTTTACGAATTAAAAAGGTATCTCGTCGTCTAGATCTCCACCGCCGCTCGACGCAGGACCGACACCTTCACTCGGGGAACCACCCGTATCTTCATAACCTGCCTCGCCTCCGAAGTCACCTCCGCTAATACTGTTACGGCTGTCGAGCATCGTAAGCTCCCCGCGGAAACGGTTAAGGACTACTTCCGTTGTATATTTTTCAGCGCCTTGTTGATCAGTCCATTTGCGTGTAGCCAGTTGCCCCTCCACATAAATCTTGGAGCCCTTCTGTAAATATTTCTGCGCAACTTCGCCGAGACGTTCATTGAAAATAACGACGCGATGCCATTCGGTGCGCTCTCGCCGCTCCCCGCTATTACGATCACGCCAGCTTTCAGAAGTTGCAACGGAAAGACTAACGATCGGATTACCATCGTTGGTGTGTCGGACTTCGGGATCTCGCCCAAGATTTCCAATCAGAATTACCTTGTTGACGCTGCCAGCCATATCATACTCCCATTTGCCGTTTTGGGGCACCGCAACAGGCGCCCAAATAATTCGACATCATAATACCAAGCTGTTGAAACTACGCCACGGGCTTTAAAGTTATTTCGCCGGTTTATTCACAAGGAATTAAATCCACAGTACACAACCATAATGTATGAATTGTTTAGTAGAGTATCTCTCCGGACTGTCCGGAAAAACGCTACGAGTGAATTTATCCAGGGATTATTGGATTGCGTCCCGACATCTCATTTATAATTTTGCCGTCTAGCCAGGAACGCAAGTTTTCAACCGTGCCGACATACCAATTGCGATAGTTCTCCACGGTAACGTATCCGAGGTGTGGAATTATAACTGTATTCCGCATGTTTCGAAGTGGATGATTGTTCGGGAGGGGTTCAACATCGAAGACATCAAGCCCCGCTCCAGCAATAGTGTTGTTCTCAAGGGCGGAGATCAGGGCTGCTTCTTCGACGATTGGACCTCTTGATGTATTAATTAAATAAGAACTTGATTTCATGCGGGCGAGGTCCGCACCTTGTATAAGGCCACGCGTTCGATCACTGAGGAGTAAGTGAATGGTCAGGAAGTCTGCCTGTCCCAGCAGTTCTTCCTTAGATACTAAGACGGCACCCGCTTCGTCGCAGCGATCCTGAGTTAGATTCTCTGACCAAGCAATTACCCTCATACCCATAGCAATACCGACACGTGCGACGTCCATGCCAATTCTCCCTAACCCCATGATGCCAAGAGCCTTATCGCGGAGACCAATCCCCACCGTTTCTTGCCATGCCCCTGCCCTCGTTGCCTGATCTTCCTGGGGTACGTTGCGCGCCAGAGCGTGGATAAGCCCCCAGGTGAGCTCAGCCGTTGGATAGCCGAGCGAGGGCGTACCGGTACAAACAACGCCATTCTCAGTAGCGGCATCGACGTCAATGGATAGATTCCTCATTCCACTACTCACTATGTGTTCCAGCTTTGGAAGTTTTTCTATCAAAGAGCGTGGGAATGGTGTTCGTTCGCGCATTACCATGACGACTTCATAATCAATGAGGCGAGCTGCTACCTCGAATTCATCTGACAAATGATCATTAAAGACCGTGATTTCGATATCACCATCGAGAGGGGTCCAATCTGCCATCTCCATAGCTACATTTTGATAGTCGTCTAGAATTGCCAATTTTCGCATTTTGCCGCGCCTCATGAACGTTTCACGACCTTATCGAGTCGCTTTGGATCAGATCCCACCCTATTATCTTTATCATCTAAATAGCTTTATTAGCCGTAAATAAATTCTATGCAATCGAAGATCATTGTCCGCGGTGCGCGCGAACACAACCTTAAGAACGTGGATGTTGACATCCCTCGGAACGAATTGATCGTTGTTACCGGGTTATCGGGATCGGGCAAGTCGACACTCGCCTTTGACACGATCTATGCAGAGGGTCAACGCCGGTATGTAGAAAGTCTATCAGCATACGCCCGTCAATTCCTTGAGCTTATGGAAAAGCCCGAAGTGGATTCTATTGAAGGATTGTCACCGGCGATATCCATAGAACAGAAGACGACATCACGAAATCCGCGGTCAACCGTCGGTACTGTTACAGAAATATATGATTATATGCGGCTGCTATTTGCTCGGGTCGGTATCCCCTACTCTCCCGAGACCGGTTTGCCGATCGAAAGCCAGACGGTTTCTCAGATGGTGGACCGCATAAAGTCGATAGAGGTCGGAACGCGACTTTATTTGTTGGCGCCAATCGTACGCGGAAGGAAAGGTGAATATCGCAAGGAATTTCTGGACCTTCAGAAGAGAGGTTTTACGAGGATCCGGGTGAACGGCGAAATGTACGATATTGAGGACACCCCCAAGTTAGACAAGAATTTCAAACACGATATAGAAGTGGTAGTTGATCGACTTGTTGTTCGCCCAAACATGGGGAACCGTATTGCTGATTCTCTCGAAACCGCACTTGGTCTGACAGATGGCCTCGCAGTTGCCGAAAATGCTGATAATGGTGAACGAACAATATTTTCTGCGAAGTTCGCCTGTCCTGTTTCGGGTTTCACCATTGACGAGATAGAGCCCCGGCTATTCTCGTTTAACAATCCGCACGGTGCCTGCCCGGCCTGCGATGGATTGGGCACGAGGATGTATTTCGATCCTACACTAGTTGTTCCTGATCATGACAAATCGCTCAAGGAGGGCGCGATTGCGCCATGGTCAGATTCAACGTCAAGTTATTATCAGCAAACTCTGGATTCGCTTGCCCGGGCTTTTAAATTTTCGTTAACCACGCATTTCAAGGACTTACCGAAGAAGGCAAAAGATATAATCCTTCAGGGATCGGGGAATAAGTCTGTCAAAATGATCTACGCCGATGAAAAGAGGTCTTACACAATTGACCGGCCATTTGAAGGTGTCATTCCGAATATGGAACGACGACTCCATGAGACCGATTCCCACTGGATACGAGAAGAACTTGGCAGGTATCAGGCAGTATCCAACTGCGAAGTCTGCGGTGGTGCGCGTTTGAAACCCGAAGCCCTCGCGGTCAAAATCGATGGTAAAAATATTAGCAATGTCACCGACTACTCCATTGCGGCAGCAGCAGAATGGTTCTCAACCATCTCTATATCACTGACCGACAAGCAAAGAGAAATTGCGACCGGTATTCTAAAAGAAATCAACGAGCGTTTGGGATTCCTGAATAACGTCGGGCTCGATTATCTTACCCTTTCGCGAAAGTCAGGTACTCTATCAGGAGGCGAAGGACAACGCATCCGCCTTGCTTCACAGATAGGCTCGGGCCTTACCGGGGTCCTGTACGTTCTGGATGAACCGTCGATAGGCCTACATCAACGTGATAACGCACGCCTACTAAAAACCCTTAAACATCTTCGAGATATAGGCAACACAGTGATAGTTGTAGAACACGATGAAGAAGCAATTCGGAGTGCCGACTACCTAATCGACCTCGGCATCGGGGCTGGCGTCCACGGCGGCAATATTGTTGCGTCAGGTAAACCGTCGACCGTGATACGATCAAAAAAGAGCTTAACGGCTAAGTATCTTCGCGGGGAGTTGAAAATCCTATTACCGGCCTGCCGGCGCCAAATCTCTAAGAAACAGGTATTGAAAATTGCCGGGGCTACGGCAAATAACCTGAAAAATGTGGATGTCGATATTCCAATCGGATTGTTTACGTGTGTCACTGGGGTTTCGGGTGGCGGAAAATCCAGCCTAATTATAGAGACGCTATATAAGGCTATGGCACGGCGGATTAATTCCTCTCGCGTAATCCCAGGGCAACACAAATATATCAAGGGTTTAGAACTCGTCGACAAGGTCGTGGATATTGACCAGTCGCCGATCGGACGAACACCCCGCTCCAATCCCGCTACATACACTGGAGCTTTTACCCCTATACGGGACTGGTTCGCAGGGTTGCCGGAATCTAAGGCTAGAGGTTACAAGCCTGGCCGGTTTTCGTTCAACGTCAAGGGTGGGCGCTGCGAGGCCTGCCAAGGCGATGGCGTTATAAAGATAGAAATGCATTTTCTTGCCGATGTTTACGTTCAATGCGACGTTTGCAACGGTAAACGCTACAATAGAGAGACGCTAGATATATTATTTAGAAACAAGTCAATAGCAGATGTTCTTAATATGACTGTCGAAGAAGGTTTCGATTTTTTTTCCGCTGTACCTTCGATCCGCGACAAGTTGGAAATGCTGAACATGGTGGGGCTCGGATATATAAAGATCGGTCAATCCGCTACAACACTCTCGGGCGGGGAGGCTCAGCGTGTGAAGCTATCAAAGGAACTAGCCCGGCGCGCAACCGGGAAGACGGTCTATATCCTTGACGAGCCGACGACTGGGCTCCATTTCGATGACATTCGCAAACTTCTTGAGGTGCTGCAGGCGTTGGTCGATCAGGGTAACACGGTCATCGTGATAGAGCACAATCTCGATGTCATCAAGACCGCCGATTGGATCATCGACTTAGGCCCAGAAGGCGGCGATGGTGGTGGCGAAATAGTCGCCGTGGGTACGCCCGAAGACCTCGTAACGATGGAGAGAAGCCATACTGGTCAGTTTCTTGCACCGTATCTTGGGGATGCAATACAGATCTCGACAAAATCCGCTTGATTTGGTTGGTTTAAATAATCGCCGTGTATTATCAGCGGGTATTCTCTGCAAACGCAACTTATATCATCTACCAGTCTTTATCTCTTTCTGCTCTCGCTCGGGTATCTTCGCTTTATTTAGACGAAAGCTCTGGGGGTCTGCACTCGACCGAGCCGCAAGAATAAGGCATTTTCCGCGGGTCTCATTTTAAGATTGCACCAGGATTGCGTATGAAACCCCCTATTCATGGAAAACAGCTCTCGAAAGAAGACTTCCTCAATGGCCGCCACGATGAGATGATCCTTCAAGCGGGTCTCGCCGACGTGATGAAACGCACACCGGTTGAGGTTCGCATCGCACGCCGTGATGAAATGCTTCAGAATTCGCCGCCCGGCCAAATGGTGTGGGTTTTTGGTTACGGTTCGTTGATTTGGAACCCGGCCTTTGAATTTGACGAAATCCGTACCGGTATCTTGTATGGTTATCACCGTCTATTCTGCTTTTGGTCAAAGATCGGACGCGGCACGCCAGAGGAACCGGGCATGATGTTAGCCTTGGACCGCGGCGGGTGCTGCAAGGGGATCGTTCTCGGCGTGAAGCGAGAGCGGGCGCAGGACGAGCTAACTAGCGTTTTCATGCGCGAACTGGTTGGTGAAACCTATCATCCAAAATGGGGGCAGGTTCGAACAGACAAGGGAACGGTGTCGGCGATCACGTTCGTTGCCAATCGTGAAGCAGAACAATACGCAGGACGTCGGCCGCTTGAAGAAATCGCCCATTATATCGCTCAGGGTTCTGGTCATCTTGGCCCGTGTAAAGATTATCTATTCAACACAACTCAGCACCTAGAAGACCTCGGCCTACACGATCCAATGATGCGGGAGCTGTGTAACCTGGTTGAACGGAAGCTTTCATTAAATGATTCCTGAACCGGTTCATGTTATTGGTGGTGGCCTTGCAGGCTCAGAAGCAGCCTGGCAGTTGTCAGTGCGTGGAGTGCCGGTAATTCTCCATGAAATGCGGCCCGAAAGATCAACCGAAGTACATCAGACAAGTGGTTTAGCGGAGTTGGTTTGTTCTAACTCATTACGCTCCGATGATGCCGAATTTAATGCGGTTGGACTTCTCCACGAAGAAATGCGTCGCTGTGGATCTATTATCATGATGATGGCGGATAAATACAAAGTACCTGCCGGTGGTGCCTTGGCGGTTGATCGAGGAGCATTTTCCAATGCCGTGACGAAAGCCTTGTCAGAACAGGAATTGATCACTATTGAACACGGCGAGGTAACCGGTATCCCGCCGCCGGACTGGAAGAGCGTTATCGTGGCGACAGGTCCTCTTACATCTCTGGCATTGGCACAGGCGATCGTTGGCGTAACCGGCGAAAAATCCTTAGCGTTCTTCGATGCAATCGCGCCAATAGCTTATACTGAATCTATAGATTTCGACAAAGCTTGGTTCCAGTCACGTTATGATAAGCCGGGTCCGGGCGGAACTGGAAAGGACTATATCAACTGCCCATTGGACAGAGAGGAATATTTGACCTTTCTAGAGGCGTTGCACGACGGTGACAAAACTGAATTTAAAGAATGGGAGAGAAATACCCCTTATTTCGAGGGTTGTCTGCCTATCGAGGTAATGGCAGCGCGCGGCAATGAAACCCTCCGGTACGGTCCAATGAAACCGGTTGGCCTTACCAACCCCCACAAGGACGATAAACCTTACGCCGTGGTCCAGTTGCGCCAAGACAACAGTCTCGGAACGCTATACAATATGGTTGGCTTTCAGACAAAGCTGAAACACGGTGAACAGACCCGAATATTTCGGATGATCCCGGGGCTAGAAAATGCAAGTTTTGCTCGCCTCGGGGGTATTCACCGTAATACCTTTCTGAACTCTCCGCGCCTCCTCGACAGAAACTTACGCCTTAGAGCTATGCCGCGGCTACGGTTTGCAGGTCAAATTACCGGGGTGGAAGGTTACGTTGAGAGCGCCGCCATCGGTCTTCTTGCAGGTCAAATGGCGGCCGAAGAAGCACAGCTGTCATCTTTTTATCCGCCGCCAGTCACGACAGCCATTGGTGCGCTACTTGAGCACATTACCAGCGGTGGCCATGGTGAAACGTTTCAACCTATGAATATAAATTTTGGCCTTTTTCCTCCGCTCAGAGAGAAAATTAAAGGTCGAGAACGCAAAAAAGCCCATTCAAACCGCGCGCTCCGCGATCTTAGGGCGTGGCAAGACAGTTAGATTACTTAAAATAAATCAAACTCTACCCGTTAACACCGCTCCAAGAATTCGAAGTTGTCGGGCAATGCGAGAATATTCTAGACCTTCCGAGAAGATATTGTTACCGCTCGTGCGAAGTCGTTTAAGGTAACCGGAGGCGAGGACTACATATGCTACCGCAGGCCTAGCCTTCTTCTCAATCGTCTGCATTCCCACCCATTTCTCCAGCAAAAATTCGGCGAGTATATTGACGGCTGGACTTACATCGATACCTTCGGAATTTTGCGACAGTAAAGAGCTCGAAAAGCCGGTATGCCTCAGCAAATCTTTCGGAAGATAAACACGCTGGCAAGATAGGTGAAAAGGCGCAGCCCGCAGCAGACCCGCTCCTCCCCACAAAATACCAAGTAATCGCGCCTGTTCGCCCCCCCCACTGACACCGCAGATTCGGTATCCTAAATACGCTAGTTCGCCGGCGGTCGCGGACACATAATTCTCGAATGCATTAATATCCTCCGGAGCTTCATCAGCCATGTCAAATACCCGTCCATCAATCATCCGATCAAATGATTCCTTCGGGAGTGAAAATTTTTCTATAGCGGCGGCAAGCTCTGTCACAACCGCGTGCTCTCGGGCCGATCCCGAGTAAATCTCCTCTACTGCATCTCGCCACCATTGGAGTCGGATTTCTCCGAGTATTGCCTCAGAAACACGTTCTCTAACTGATGCGATTTCTATATTAAAGGCATAAAGCGCCATTAGCCCGCGACGGATTTCGCCCGGGGCAAAAGCCGCCGCGAAATAGCGGTCGTAATCGTAATTCCGGACCTGCTCTTCGCAGTAATCGCGGTAGTTTCTGGACGACATCGAGCAGGAGTTTAGGCGGCGTATTCCGAGTCGTACAGGGTTTGGATTATCATGTATCTATGTCTCTCTGGTCTGATCTTCTTATTGAGCCGATGCGCAACGCCAACGGTGACACACTTGTTGCTATCCAACGATTTAAAATCGCCGTCACCACTGGTGAGGTAAGTGGGCTAGAAAACATCATAGTTTCCTCTGTGAATCGGATTCGACAGGCCGAGGAAAAAATAGTTGCCGGCGTAGAAATAAAACTCATTGGGGAATTGCTTACCCTAGCTCAATACGGCGCCGGATCAATCGGAAAGAGTATCTCAACGATCGTCGGCATACCCAAGTCTGCGTCACAACTAGAAGCTATTTTTATCGCAAAGTTTCTTATAGAAATCGTATTACGACGGGATGATTACCAAGGCCTTTTTCCGTCGGAACTCCTTAGACTACATGGGATCAACCGCTCGGAATTGAATGACGATTCTGCGCGCCCGGTGCTAGCCGCTATTGTCAAGAGAGCGGAAGAATCTGTCGTCCAGCTTCCGCGTTTAAATGCAGAAAACGTGAATCGAGAAACGGCACTATTCCTTACTAATGAGAGAAAGTTACTCAAGAAAAGGTTACATCGGCTAACCATAAATCCCCTAATGAAAGGCACTATCGAACTCAATTCTTGGGACCGTTGGCAAACAACGGTAATCACACGCTTGCGCAAAGCAACTTACGCGTGACAAAGTCCCGCTGCCTTTGATTTAAAGAAGATTCGTAATGCCCACAATTCATATAGTCGGTGCCGGTTTATCCGGTCTTTCCTGTGCGACGCACGCTGCAACGACCGGTTTTAATGTTATCGTATACGAAGCAGCCGGCCACGCCGGTGGCAGAGCACGATCTTTCTATGATGAGAGTCTTGGCTGTATTATTGACAACGGTAACCATCTTTTACTAGGAGCGAATAAAACAACCCGGACTTATCTCGCGGAAATTGATGCAGCAGATTCAATTCGGGAGATCAGCCCGGCTGTCTTCCCATTCCTCGACTTTAAGAGCGGCAAGAGATGGGGCATTCGTCCGGGCAAAATATTTCCCCCAATTTGGATATTCTCGAGCAAGCGCCGTATCCCTCATACTCGACCGATGGAGTATTTTTCCCAAATTATTCGGCTACGCCGAGCTGGTGAGGCCGAAACAGTAGCAGATGCAGTAGGAACAGAGTCATTATTGTTTAATACTCTATGGCAACCAATGTCTACAGCAGTGCTGAATACTGACGCAACTGAGGCATCAGCCTCACTATTATGGCGTGTGATAAAGGAAACATTTGTTCGTGGAGAAAAAGCCTCCAGACCTTGGTACTTCCCAAACGGGCTTGGGGAGGCGCTAGTTCGTCCGGCGCAAGATTTTCTTAGCGCAAAAGGTGTTCATATTCGATTCAGTAAACGGCTCCGCGAGATTCGTTGCTCCGAACACCGAGTGAAATCCTTAATTTTTTCTGACGACGTCATCCCTTTGGATCGACGAGATGCGGTTGTTCTCGCGGTTCCCCCCGAGGCCTGCAGAAGAATTTTTCCAGTTATAAAAGCACCCTCTGATGCGAAAACTATTGTTAACGCCCATTTTCGATTAGAGAATACCCCATCACTCCCGGGGAATGGGCCTTTCCTCGGTCTAATAAATGCCGAGACACATTGGATTTTTGTACGTGATAACATAGTATCGTTGACAGTGAGCGCCGCGGACGCAATAGCGGATGAACCCGGCCACCAAATAGCAAACAGGTTATGGATCGAAGCGAGTGCGGTACTTAGGTACCCGTTAAAATGTCCCCCGGCTTGGCGAATTATCAAGGAGCGCCGCGCGACCTTTGCTCAAAATCCAACACAAGTTAACGCTCGACCAGTTACGACAACCGGCGTTGAGAATCTTTTCTTAGCTGGCGACTGGACCGATACCGGTCTCCCCGCCACCATCGAGGGTAGTATTTTGTCCGGGTTTCGTGCAGCCAAGTTGGCAGGCGAAAAGGTCAAGTTTGCTGTCTACACCGACACCAAATAAGACATTTACGATTCGGTTTTTCGGTCAGTTTCATATCTCAAAGAGCGAAAATTCATTATCCCTTTGTTTTTAATTGAGTTTTCATTTCGAAAATTCCGTCCCTTATAAAGTTTATAAAATCTTTCATACGCGTTGAACCAAGAATTCATTCCCGTTAGCATCACATCGTTTCGAAACTGAGGGATGTGAGAATGGCTAAACTACTATCTGATCTTACAAGTACGATTATCGCTGGCGTAGTCTTGGCTATCGTACTTATTATAATTCTAGCTGGTTTGCCGGACGCCGGCCTGTCAATTGATAATGCCTCCTGGGCTTTTCTTTTCCGTTGGCTACATGTGATCAGTGGCATTATGTGGATTGGGATCCTCTGGTACTTTAATTTTATTCAAATACCAAATATGGGGAACATTCCCGACGAGCAGAAGCCGGCAATCACTGGTGTAATCGCGCCGGCTGCCCTCTTCTGGTTCCGCTGGGGTGCGATGTCCACCATTATCACCGGCTTGATCCTTGCTTGGTTAAACGGCTATCTCGCTGACGCCGTCGCTATAGGATTGACAGATGGCGTTCCAAAGCACACGGCTATCGGTATTGGCATGTGGCTCGGTACAATCATGTGGTTCAACGTCTGGTTTATTATCTGGCCGAACCAAAAGAAAGCACTTGGAATTGTTAAAGTCGCAGCAGATGAAAAAGCGAAAGCTGGCCGCACAGCAATGCTGTTCTCTAGGACGAATACAATGTTGTCGATACCGATGCTTTTCGCGATGGTTGTGGCGCAAAATCTATTTTAACCAGATTTTTTGGCATGGAATGAAGGGGGCTTTTCTGCCTCCTTCATTTTATCACTCTATGGCAATCAATGCGGCGGCGACTGGGCGATCTTCTGCGAGCAGAACATTAAAAGTTCTACATGCTGCACCTGTGTCCATCCACTCAGAAATAATCCCAAATTCTCTGAGATAATTCCGAACATCATCACGTGGAATTCCCATCCGTTTTCCACAACCAATCAAAAGAATTTCAATATCAGTTTCGTCGGTTGGGACACTTTGAATTGAACCGCTGGAGATATCTTCATAGCGATCTACAGCCCATGAGATTGTGACTTTTGGTAGGACTATCACCGAACCACTATGCCGTTCACCGGAAATCCAGAAAACTCCGTTACCATAGCTTTGTATGCTCTGCTGAACTGCACGTACAGGCGGCATCACACCATTCATCACTTTTGATGAGTATTCCCTGTTGGAGCGTCATCTATATTATCCCCGACAATCAGGCCAGAACGACGTAGGTTCATATAAACTAGCAAGGGTACGGCGATAAATATTGATGAATAAGTGCCAACTATAACACCCCAGATCATGGCAAAGCTAAAACCTTTAATAACTTCTCCACCAAAGAAATATAACGCGGCAAGAGCAATCAACGTTGTAAGGCTGGTCAATAGGGTGCGCGATAACGTTCCGTTAACAGAGAGGTTCAAAAGCTCGTAAAGTGGCATCTGTTTATATTTTCGCAGATTCTCTCGGACCCGATCGTAGACCACAACGGTATCGTTGATAGAATAACCGGCGATAGTCAAAATCGCCGCCACGGTAGAAAGATTAAACTCCAACCCCAATAACGAAAAGATACCAATTGTGAGAATTACGTCGTGAAGGAGTGCCGACACCGCACCCACCCCGAATTGCCATTCAAACCGAAACCAGATGTAGACAAGCATCGCGGTCAAGGCGACTAATACCGCCGTAATACCAGCCTCGATTAGTTCCCCGCCCACTTTCGGACCAACAAACTCCGTTCGACGATAACTGACCTCGTCACCGAGCGAAGTTTTCACTTTTAAAACAGCAGCTTGCTGCCCCTTTTCACCATTTGGTTGCCGCTCAATTCGTATAAGAACATCGGTGGGCTGACCAAATTCCTGTAGCTGTACCTCACCGAGATTTAGGTCATTGAGAGTCCTCCGAATTTTCGACATATCTGTCGGTTGATCTGTTCTGATTTCCATTAAAATACCACCTCGGAAATCGATCCCAAAATTTAGACCTTTTGTGAAGAATAAGCCCGCGGAACCAATAATCATCGCAAGAGAGAGAAAACCTGCGATCTTACGAAACCGCATGAAGTCGATCTTCGTACCGACAGGGACTAGTCTGATAAGACGCATTTCTGGACCCCCTATATGGGCAACTTTTTAGGCCGCCTTCGGTGCAACCACGTCACTACCATGAGGCGGGTCACCATAATCGCAGTAAACATGGACGTAACAAGTCCGATCGCAAGCGTAACCGCGAACCCTTTTATTGGTCCCGATCCAAATTGGAACAACAGAATCGCGGCAATAAGCGTGGTGATGTTCGCATCAACAATCGTCGTAAGTGCGCGTTGATAACCGGAGTCCACAGCCGATATAGGTGTTCGTCCGTTACGTTCTTCTTCTCGAATACGCTCGAAAATCAAAACGTTTGCATCAACAGCCATACCAATGGTTAGCACGATCCCAGCAATACCCGGAAGCGTAAGGGTTGCCTGCAACATGGAAAGCACCGCTGAAATCAGTATGATATTCAGAACGAGCGCGACATCCGCCATCAACCCAAACATGCCATAAGCAGCTGCCATGAATATTATCACCAAGACTATCGATAGAATGCTTGCGAATTTACCGGCAGCAATAGAATCCGCTCCCAACTCTGCGCCAACAGTGCGTTCCTCGAGGACTGTAAGCGGAGCCGGCAACGCACCAGCCCGCAGCAAAAGTGCAAGATCTTGAGCTGATTGAACGTTGAAATTGCCAGAAATAACGCCATTACCTCCGAGTATAGGTTCACGGATTACCGGCGCACTGATGACTTTTTTGTCTAACACGATTGCAAAGGGCTGGCCGACATTCTGGCGCGTAACATCACCAAAACGGCGTGCACCGATAGCGTCAAACCTGAATGATACTACCGCCTGCCCATCCTGAAAGGTAGCTTGTGCATCAACTAAATTTTCGCCATCTACCATTATACGGCGTTTAATCAGGTACATTATAGGATCTTGATCACCATTCCCCTCATTGATCGCGGGAAGGCACATTGTCCCGGGAGGACGGCGACGTCCGGCACCACAGCTATCTGCGGCGGAATTCGTGCGGTCTAACAAATGAAAGGTCATCTTGGCAGTCGTACCGATCAGCGCTTTTAGACGTTCGGGATCGTCAAGACCGGGTACTTGGACTAAAATACGGGCAGCGCCCTGCCGCTGAATCGTCGGTTCTCGTGTGCCAAGTTCATCTATGCGGCGACGCACAATTTCAATCGATTGTCCGATAGCCGACGTCAAAATCTTTCGGCGGCCGGTTTCAGAATTACAAACAGTGTATGATAATTCATCGGTCAAGACCTCGTACAATGGGTCGAATGAATTCGGCTCGATATTCCGGACAACCTCTCGGGCGCGCCCATGGTCTGACTCCGAACGCAAATCAAAACCCACGCATTCATCCCGGGTTCCCAACCGGCGGTAACCTATACGCGGGGATCCACGGCGTAATCCATCACGAATGGAATCGACGAGCGCTTCCCTACGCTGCGCTAAAACCGAGGCAACATCCACCTCCAACAGCAAGTGCGATCCACCCTGCAGATCTAGCCCAAGGTTCATCTTCTGGCCGGGCAACCAGCCAGGTAACTCTTCAAGACCCTTGTCACTCAGGATGTTTGGAAATGCAAAGAGAGCTCCCATTACACCAATGAGAGCAACCAAAAGCATTTTCCACTTAGCGTAGTAGACCATTTAAAACGTACTTTGCGAGTTAGACACGAAACTTCAGCTCTTTTTGCCATCTTCGGCGTCGACATCATCGTCTTCTTCGTAGTCTTCTCGATCTACCTTATCTGCTCCGTTATCGTTTTCTTTTCCGGACTTGGCGGGAGCGGGATCTGTCTTGCTTAGACTCTCGGCGATCATTCCGCGGAGAACGCGAACTTTCACACCGTCCGCCACTTCAACAATCAATTCTGTCTCATTAGGTACCCGCGTAATCAATCCAATCAATCCTCCATTGGTAACAATACGGTCGCCGCGACGAAGATTGCCGAGCAGTTCCCTATGAGCTTTCGCCTTCTTTTGTTGCGGACGAATAAGTAGAAAATAAAAGACAACAAATATTAGGACTAGTGGAAGGAGTTGTTCCATTCCGCCCAATCCACCACCACCGGCGCCCTGCGCCCAAGCTGGCGAGACAAACATGCTTTTCTCCGCGTTGAGTGAAAGTTTTCGGAATATACCGGTCCACCGAAAGCATGCAACACATTCCGGGTGGGGGTAAGCCAGGGAGTTTCACCGAAAGTCCCCGTATGTTAGGGTTGCGCCATTTCAAACTTCTTTTTTGAAGCCCATGACTGACGCTGAAACCAAACAGCTAATGAAACGTATTGCGGATGCTCTCGACCGACTAGCACCACCACCAATTTTGGCGGAGATTTCAGAGAAAAATGATACTTTCCTCTGGCAGGCGGAAACGGAGTGTCTCGAACCAATTGTAATGATCAACAGAGTAAACATTGAACAACTGATAGGCGTGGACCGGCCTCGTGATACTCTACTAGCAAACACCCGACAGTTCGCGGCGGGGTATCCCGCTAATAATGCCCTACTCTGGGGTGCGCGCGGCATGGGAAAAAGTTCTTTAGTAAAAGCTGTACACTGGACAGTATCCGAAGAATGGGATGGTTCCTTAGTCCTCGTCGAAATTCATCGGGAAGATCTTGGTTCTCTAGCAAAACTATTGGCGGTTTTACGTAACAGCAATCGTAAGTTTATTTTGTTTTGCGATGACCTTTCTTTTGATGCCGATGACACAACGTACAAATCTCTTAAAGCAATGCTAGAAGGCGGAATTGAGGGGCGACCCGAGAATGTGATTATCTATGCAACTTCTAACCGTCGTCATCTTATGTCGAGGGAGATGATCGAAAACGAGAGTTCTACTGAAATCAATTCCGGTGAAGCCGTGGAGGAAAAAGTATCTCTTTCAGATCGCTTTGGCCTTTGGCTAGGATTTCACAATTGCAACCAAGAGACTTTCTTCGAAATCCTTGACCGGTACGTTGAGCACTACGATCTCGACATCGACCAGAAAACGCTCCGGGCGGAAGCAATTGAATGGTCCATGACCCGTGGGGCACGTTCTGGTCGGGTTGCGTGGCAATATATTCAGGACCTTGCGGGCCGCCAGAAAAAGCTTCTCAATTAGTTCTGGGCGGCAGCTGTCTGCCGCCCTAAATAGCGTTCGGGATTTACCGCTCGGTTACCCCGCCGTAATTCGAAATGCAATTGTGATTTATCGACGCTGCCTGTCCGACCTACCCTAGAGATAACCTGTCCCCGCGTGACTGTCTGCCCGGTTCGGACAAGTAACTCCGAGTTGTGGGCGTATGCTGAGATCCAGCGGCCAGAGTGTTTAAGCAAAAGAAGATTACCGAAACCACGAAGTTCATTACCTGCATACGCCACTATACCATTTTGAATTGCGCGGACGGGCGTCCCCTTCTTTGCCTGGATGTTGATACCGTCGTTTTGTAGACCCTTTCCGATTGTTCCAAACCTAGACAGCACACGGCCGCGCACTGGCCAGATAAAACCACTCCTGCTTGGAGCCCGCAGGTTTGTTCTGGGTCGCAGTATGGCTGAACCACCGCCCCGCTTTTGTTTGGCAAGTAGAGAACTTTTACCTTGTATTTCTCTTGTCGCACCAGAGCCAAATGCGGTTCCATCAGAAGACTTCTCTGATACCGAATTTGGTGATGCCCTCTCTCTCCGTCGCGGATGAGACTGATTTCCGGGCAGTACTATAGTTTGTCCAGGAGATAACCGATAAGGCGGAGCAATCCTATTTAAGCGAACCAAGGTAATTGGTCGAGTATTGTACTTCTCTGCAATTTGATAGACGGTTTGCCCCTTCCGAACGGTATGCACACGGTAAAAGGGCAATCGGAGTTTTTGCCCCGGGTAAATTGTATAAGGCGGCTTAAGGCTATTAACTTCGATTAGGCTTCGAAGCCGGACACGGTATCTACGAGCAATTTTGTAAAGCGCATCTCCCTGACGAACCGTGATAGTTTTTCCCTTGGCTGCCCGTACTTTGGGACTAATTCGGACAGTTTCTCCTGATACACCTTGAATCACGGGCGCCATTCCCACCCTCTGACCGCATGCCGACAAGGTCAGCACTAGTGGTATAAAAAGTCCAATCCCTAAATTCTTTAACAACTTATTTTCCATTGGCGTCAAATTATGTTCAGCATTTACGAACTTCAACCGCCATATTTACTCTCCGACTCTCCTATCAAAGGCACAAAGCGGACCGGCCAAAGTTTATCGGTTTTAACTTCTCCCCCTTGATCAAAGTAGAACTTGAAAAGATTCTGGTTTCTTCCGGTTTCTCCCATCGGTGCGATCAGGGTACCGGTGGGTGCAAGTTGATCGATCAGAGTTCGCGGTATTTGTCGGCTTGCCGCAGCCGTAACGATAATACGGTCAAAAGGTGCTTGGCCAATCCAACCCTTGGTTCCATCACCTAACTTAGTGGTAATATTATTGATACGGAGCGCTCGGAATTGTTTTTCAGCGGCGTCAAGAAGATCTTTGTGACGTTCAATTGAGTAAAGGCGCCGACACAATTTCGCCAGAATAGCTGCTTGATATCCCGAGCCGGTACCGATTTCTAGAACTTTCATCCGGGGACCAACATCAAGTTCCTGTGTCATGAAGGCTACAACCGCGGGTTGACTGATTGTCTGTCCATTACCGATAGGCAAGGCCATATTCTCATAGGCTTGATCCTGAAAAGTCTCTGGAATAAACAATTCCCTCGGCGTGCGCTCAATCACACTAAGTACCCTTGGTTCTTTTATCCCTTGCTTTCTCAATTCCATGATTAGCCGTATGCGGTTCGCCTCCAGTGTCATTAGAAAACCCGCCGAAATGCCGCCATCGTGGGTCGGTGAGTTAGGTCGAGACATAATGGTGTAATCGATATACGACCTTCGTTTACCGCCTTTAGGTCCGAGCCGGGAAGTGACGGATCCTCCCTCCGCTCATTACCTATCCATAAATAGTCGTATCCTCTAGG
>CEUL01144425.1_pt1 | contig 17146 bp, 17 predicted proteins | sample 427021 | NCBI WGS metagenome assembly CEUL01 (sample SAMEA2622800, study PRJEB7988) | marine metagenome | isolation source: saline water (ENVO:00002010), including | reverse complement strand
GATGAAGCTCCTAAGGATGAAGCTCCTAAGGATGAAGCTCCTAAGGAAGAAGCTAAATAATTATGCCTAAAGTTAAGAAAGAAGAAAATACCGAAATGAAGTCGCTGACAGAGATGGTTGAGTATATTGCTAGAGCATTAGTAAGCTCGCCAGATGATGTTAGTGTCAATCATGAACTTTTAGTTGAAGATGAACTAGAAAAACATGTAATAAAATTAAAAGTCGAGGAAAATGATAAAGGCAAAATTATAGGAAAAGAAGGAAGAGTAGCACAATCCATCAGATCTCTTCTAAGAGTTGCGGCTGTCAAACTAGATACAAGAATAAATCTTGATATAGAATAATTCATGATATGGGTAGCAACGACCTAATCTTGATCGGTAAAGTTATCAAAACAACTGGAATAGATGGTTTTCTTATTGTTCAAGCATACTCTGAAAAAAGTAATAGATTCATTGCCAATCAAGAATTCCATATTGATAATAAGCGTTATATAGTTGAAAATACAAAAAATTCAAATAAAAATCACAAAGTAAAATTTTACGAAGTTAATTCCTTAGATGAAGCAAAAAATCTAATCGGTAAGGATATAATGCAATCAAAAGCAATGCTCCCAAATAAGAATAAAGATTCCTTTTACCATTATCAAATTCTTGATAGTAATGTTGTAACTGATAAAGGAAATAATCTTGGAAAAGTAGTACAAATAATAGAAACAGGTAGCAATGATGTTTTAGTAGTAAGAAACAATAAAAAAGAAATTCTTATTCCTCTACTTAGTGGAGTCTTAATAAAATATAATGAGAAAACAAATACATTAATCGTACAACTACCATACAAAATATAAATTAGGAGAATTATATGTCTGGACATTCTAAATGGAGTACTATAAAGCATAAAAAAGGAGCTGCAGACGCAAAAAGAGGTCAATTATTTACTAAACTGTCCAGAGAAATAATGATAGCAGCTAAACAAGGAGATCCTAATCCTGATCTTAATTTCAGGCTAAGGTTAGCAGTTGATAATGCTAAATCTTTAAATATGCCCAAGGATAACATCGAAAGAGCTATATCTAAAGGTAGTGGAGTAGGTAGCGATTCAGTTACTCTTGAAGAAATAACTTATGAAGCATATGGTCCAGGTGGTATAGGAATAATTATCCAAACATTAACTGATAATAAAAACAGAACAGCAGCAGAAGTTAGATCGCAAATCACAAGATCAGGAGGTAATTTAGCTGGATCAGGATCTGTATCTTGGAATTTTGAGCAAAAAGGAATAATTAATATAAAAGTTATAAAGGGAGATGAAGAAGAAGTAGCACTTGAAATTGTTGATAATGGAGCTGAAGATTTTGAAATTGAAGATAAAAGCATACATGTAACTGTACCATATGAAAAATTTTCAGAAATAAAATCAAATATTGAAACAATTGAAGGTATTGAAATAACTGAAGCAGACTTAGCACTGGTACCAAATTCAACAACTATGCTAAATGATAAAGATGGAACGCAAACATTAAAATTAATAGATACACTAGAAGAGTTGGATGATGTTTCGAAAGTGTTTTCTAATGCAGATTTTAGTGATAAATCAATTAGTGATTTTACAAATTAAATATTCAACCGATGAAAGAAAATAATAAAAAATTAGAAATTCTAAAATTCATTATTAATAACAAAAATAAATCACTGGATGAAATTATAACAGTTGCTGCAAAAATTGCATGTGGATATTTAAGAATAATAGTTTATGAGTATGATCCATCAAATAAATTATTACAAACTAAAATCGTTGGAAATAAAAGATTTCATATAGACTTAAATGAACAATTATCTGAAAGTGTTTTTAAAGATAAAAAAACAATAATTTATTCTAATAAAAATAATCAATTTGGATCTCTTCCAAAAGAATTTCGATCTAAATATAATACAGGAATATGTATACCAATCCCAGCAAATAACAAATTCAATGGAATATTGTTAGCACTGAATAAAAATGAAAATAAGCCAACAAATGAAGAATTAGAAAATTTAGAATTTTCTTTATATTATTCAATTAAAATAACTGATAATTTTACTGAAGAAACTGACAAGGAAAATATTATTAAAGCTGGTAAAAGCATTCTCAATATAAATCAAAGTAAATTAGAAATGAATAACAAAGAAATTTATCTTTCTGAAAATGAAATAAAAATACTAGAAATACTTTTTCTTAGCAGAAATAAAATTATCAAACAGAAAGAGATTATAGATTATTGCTGGCCTAACAAAAACAAATCATCAAGTTTACTTGACGTGAACATTTTTAGATTAAGAAAAAAAATAAGAGAAATTAACAAGGGCAAGGACATAATCAAGACAGTAAGAAACAAAGGTTATAAAGTTACATAAAAAAAGCCCCTAAATAATAGGAGGAAAAAACTTAGAAACTTCTTTAAGTAAACATTTAAAAATTACGACTGAAATTTAACCTTTTCAACCCCATTTATTCTTGTGTACAAATATACTAGTTTGTTTTTTTTCATAATAACACCCTTTAGATTATTTACCGAACATTTGTTCTATTGTAACACTTTACCAGAACATATGTGCGCTTTATACACGTTTACGTATAAAATCAACAAGATATTTACAGAATTTTTTTCAACCTAGATATTGCTTCAGTCAAATTTTCTCTAGAATTTGCGAAGGAAACTCTAACGTAACCATCTCCGTACTTACCAAATGATATGCCAGATAATAGAGCTACTCCTGCATCGTATAATGCAGCATGTTCAAATTCTTTTGAAGTCATTCCAGTACCTGAAATATTTGGAAAAGCATAAAAGGCTCCTTTAGGTGTCTGACATGTAACTCCATCCAAAGAATTCAAACCATCTACAACTAAATTTCTCCTAAAAGTAAATTCTTTCATCATTTCATCTACAGACTCTTGAGAACCATCCAATGCAGATATAGCTGCCATTTGGCTGAAAACATTAGTACAAGAATTAATGTTAGTCATTAGCCTAGTCACTTCTTCTACTAAAAAATCAGGAAATACCCCATAACCTAATCTCCATCCAGTCATTGCATAACTTTTTGAAAAACCGTCCAGTATTATTGTTCTTTCACGCATCCCTGGAAACTTCGAGATAGATATATGTTTATAATCTCCATAATACATATCTTTATAAATTTCATCTGATAATACTATAAGGTTGTTTCTTACTGCAAGAGAAGCTATTTGTTCAAGATCGGATTCTGGGATAACACTTCCACAAGGATTGTTTGGGGAATTAATTATAAGTAACTTTGTTCTATCTGTAATAAGATTTTCTAGGCCTCTAATATCCGCATTATAACCTTTATTTTCTTCAAGTTTCATTGGAACACTTGTGCCCCCCATATATTCAATCATGGATTGATAGATAGGAAATCCAGGATTAGGATATATAGCTTCAACGCCTTTTTCAATCAATGCCATAATCGTAAAAGACATTATTGGCTTAGCACCTGGCGTTACAACTATGTTTTCAGGTTTAACTTCGTATCCTTGCCGCATAGATTGATGTTTAGCAATAGATTCACGTAATTCTATTTGTCCTGCAGAGGGACCATAATGAGTAAATCCATCATCAAGTGCCTTCTTAGCAGCATCAACAATATGTTGTGGGGTATCAAAATCTGGTTCACCTATTTCAAGATGAATAATTGATTTTCCTTGCCTTTCAAGTTCTTTAGCTTTTGCCAAGACCTCGAAAGCAGTTTCTGTACCTAAATTGGCCTGCCTTTTTGCTAAATCAAACAAATCAAATAAACCTTTCTTTGTTTATTACAGATAGAATTATTATAAATGAAAAATTCAAAAAATATATAAAAATTAATGTAAATAATATGAATTATAAAGATTGGGCTGAATGGTATGATATTTTTTATTCCTCATCTGAACATGAGGAAGAAAAGTATTATCAAAAGATATCTGAAGACTTTGAAGGTAAAATTTTAGAGATTGGTATTGGAACTGGGAGAATAGCAATTAAATTAGCAGAAATAGGTAAAAATGTTGTTGGTATAGACTCAAGCATAGAGATGATTTCTAAGGCTGAAAAAAAAATAAAAAATAAAAAATTATCAAAAAAAATATCCTTAATCAATGCTAATATGTTGAATTTTCAACTTAATGATAAATTCAACCTAATAATTATTCCAGCAAATACTTTATTGCTTTGTGAAAACGAAGAAGAACAAATTAATGTCTTAAAAAATTGTGTAAATCACTTAACAAGTAAGGGGGTATTAATATTCAATGTTTATTACCCTGACAATGAGATGATAAACGAAAATAATAAAGAAGAATTTTTGTTTAACACAATTAATTTAAAAAATGGAGAAAGGTATATTCTTTATGGTAAAAATGACTTCAATATTAATACACAGATAAATAACGGAATTCAAATTATAGAAAAAATTAGCAATAACGGCAACTTATTATTTAGAAGAAAACTAAAAGTCAAAACCAGATATTTATTTCCTGAAGATATTATAAAAATATGCGAAAAATCTAATTTGGTGGTATCAAGCATGACAAGAGATTTCTCAAATTTACCGTTAGATGAGTCTAGTGAAAACATTATTATTTTCGCTAAAAAAATTACACCCCAGTAACTTTGTCACAAACATAATTAAGGTTTTTATTTGATAAAAATCTATCTAAATTAGAAATAAATATATTTCTTCTCATTTCGTATAATTCAGGTGTCAATGCTGAAGAATGAGGAGTAATTATTACATTTTCTAATTTCCATAAGGGGGATGTTTTACTGAGCGGCTCAACCGCAGTTGCATCTATAGATGCTCCATAAATATGTGAAGTTTTTATTAAATCTGCTAAAGCTAACTCATCAACAATTTCGCCCCTAGATATAACAATCACGTAACTACCTTTAGGCATCAGAGACAATCGATGCCTATTTATAGAATTTCGAGTCTGATCGGTTACAGGCGCGGATACAATTAAAAAGTTTGAAATTTTACATAGTTCATCTAATTTTTCTTGCCCCCAGCATTCTTGAATGTTACTTGGTATAGAACTTGGGCTTGGATCAACGGCATAGTTTTTTGTATCAAAACCTATCAACCTTTTTGCAATTTCCCTCCCTATTGCACCTAGGCCATAAATACCAACTGTTTTTTTAGTAATTTCTGTTATTCTAGATGAATATTTTTCAGTATCCCATTTTTTTTTCTTTTTATCTTCGTACGCTTCATTAAACCTATGGGTAAGAGAAACGATTGATCCAATTACGTGGTCAGCCATAGATGTTACATGTGTTCCAGGAGCATTCGTTATTTCAACATTAGATTTTTTTATATTTTCATACATTACAATTTTATCTATTCCCATACCAGGGCAAGCAATCCATTTAAGATTTTTTGCTTTTTCAAATGTTTTACCATCTGGCCACCCAAAAATCACTTGTACATCATCAATTAAATTGTAAACATCTTCCTTTGTGTATGCTTCTATAATTTCAGCATTCTGAAATTTATTACGAAGTGTCTTGGCAAATTCCATCCCTACATGATCAGTTGCAATCATTACTTTAATTTTTTTCATGTTTATCATCCTATATAATTTAATAAATGTTTTTTGTTATGGTAAGTTATGGAACTGATTTATGCAAAATAAATTTATTATTAAAGACGATTTTATTCCTCGGGGAGATCAAGAAAACGCTATTAACTATTTAGCAGAAGGAATAAATAAAAAAATTGAAAAGCAAACATTACTTGGTGTAACTGGGTCTGGGAAGACATTCACTATGGCAAAAGTAATTGAGAAAGTACAAAAACCAACTCTTGTTATAGCTCATAACAAAACTTTAGCAGCTCAATTAGCATCAGAATTTGAGGATTTTTTTCCTGAAAATTCTATCGAATACTTCGTTAGTTATTATGATTATTATCAGCCAGAAGCATACATTCCTAGATCTGATACTTATATTGAAAAAGAATCGGATATGAATCAAGAAATAGACAGATTGCGCCATTCGGCAACAAGATCTGTACTAACAAGACCAGATACAATAATTGTTTCAAGCGTTTCATGTATTTATGGTTTAGGATCCCCTGAAGAATATGCATCTGTGGTTTTATCATTAAGATGCGGAGAAGAAATTTCTATGAGAAAAATTGTTCGTAAACTAGTAGACATGTACTACCAAAGAAACGATACAGAATTGGGTAGAGGTAAATTTAGAGTTCTTGGTGATGTTTTAGAAGTAATGCCATCATACGAAGATTTATCTGTAAGAATTGAATTTTTTGGAGATGAAATAGAAAAAATCTATCAATTAGAACCCATTACAGGTGAAATCCTATCAAATATGGATAATGTAGATATATTTCCTGGCAAACATTTTGTTACTCCCGAAGATAGTTTAAAAGAGGCTTTGAAAGACATTGAACAAGAACTAGAAATTAGAGTTAGAGAATTGAAAGCAAATAATAAAATAATAGAAGCTCAAAGGATATATGAGAGAACAAATTACGACCTTGAAATGTTGAGAGAAACAGGAACTTGTCCTGGAGTTGAAAATTATTCTCAACCATTGGGTCGTAGAGCTAAAGGCTCTCCTCCATGGACACTATTAGATTATTTTCCTGACGATTTTCTAATTTTTATTGATGAATCTCATATTACTATTCCACAAATAAGAGGGATGTATAAAGGAGATTTTTCAAGAAAAAGTACTTTAGTAGATTTTGGTTTTAGATTGCCTTCTGCAAAGGACAACAGGCCACTTTCTTTTGAAGAATTTGAAGAAAAAATCAACCAAATTATATTCGTATCAGCAACTCCTGGAGAGTATGAAAAGGAAAGTGAATCTCAGCGAGTTGAACAAATTATAAGACCAACAGGTCTTATAGACCCAGAAATAATTATCAAGCCAACAAAAAATCAAATTGATGATTTGATTGAAGAAATAAGGATAATTATAGAAAAAGAAGAAAGAGTATTGGTAACTACACTAACTAAAAAAATGGCAGAGGAATTATCTGAATATCTCTCTGAAATAGAAATAAAAGTCCACTATCTGCATTCAGAAATACAAACAATTGAAAGAGTAGAAATATTAAGAGATTTAAGATTGGGGGTATATGATGTGGTAGTTGGAATTAATTTGCTACGTGAGGGATTAGACCTACCCGAAGTATCAACAGTAGCTATTTTAGATGCTGATAAAGAAGGATATCTAAGGTCTAGTACTTCACTAATACAAACGATTGGCAGAGCAGCAAGACACGTAAATGGTAAAGTAATAATGTATGCTGATACAATTACAAAATCAATGAATTACGCAATTACTGAGACAAATAGAAGAAGAAAAATACAATCTGAACATAATAAAAAACATGGAATAATTCCAAAATCAATTGTAAAAGAAATTAGGGATATTACAGAAAAAATTAATAATGATTCAGAAAAAAATCAAAACGAATCCATAGCTAGTAAACTGAGTAGTAAAAATTTCAGTAAACATGACATTGCAAAAAATATAAAGTCACTAGAAAAAGAAATGAGAACCGCTGCAAAAAACTTAGAATTTGAAAAAGCAGCAATGCTAAGAGATGAAATTCAAGAGATAAGAAAAATAACTACCAGTTTATCAAAAAAATCTATATAATTAATTATGATAGTATTATACTCAAAGATTAGAAGGAAATTTTATGGCAGAGACTGAACAACTAAACAATGATACTGTAATAGAAGCTTTACGAGATGTGTTTGACCCTGAAATACCCGTAAATGTGGTTGATTTAGGTCTAATTTACAATGTAGACGTTTCTGACGGTGACGTTCATGTTGAAATGACACTTACAGCTCCTGGGTGCGGCATGGGTCCATACATAGCACAACAAGCTGAATGGAGAATTGCGGAAATCGATGACGTCGAAGATGTACAAGTGGACGTAGTTTTTGATCCCCCATGGACGCCAGATATGATTACTGAAGAAGGAAAAGCTCTCTTGGGAATTGACTAATGACCTCACCAAGAAAACTTACTCCTCAAGAAGAAGCAAGATTAGCTCAAGCTAGGGAAAGTTTTAAAAATAGAAAAAAAGTTACTGATTCATTAAGTTCTATTTCAAAAAGAATAGGTGTTTACTCAGGTAAGGGTGGTGTTGGAAAAACAACTATCACAACAAATCTTGCTGTAACTCTCGCGGAAAAAAATCAATCTGTTGCAATTTTTGATTGTGATATAGACTGCCCCAATGTTACTAGATTATTAAGAATTTCTGAAGGACCCATACAAGATAAAGAAAAACTTTTACCTCCATCAAGATTTGGAGTTAAAGTCATGTCTATGGCTTTTTTTCAAAAGGATGAAGATGAAGCTATAATTTGGCGTGGCCCCATGATACATAATGCAATAAATCAATTCACTCAATCAACAGAATGGGGAGATTTAGACTATATGCTTGTGGACTTGCCTCCAGGCACTTCAGATGCCCCATTAACAGTTATGCAAACATTAAACTTAGACGGTTTTATAATAGTAACAACCCCTCAAGAGTTGGCTGTACTAGATGCCAAAAGATCTATAAATATGATAAAAAAAATGAATCTAAATGTATACGGTATAGTAGAAAACTTATCTGGAGGTGTTTTTGGTAGTGGTGGAGGAAAATCTTTATCTGAAGAAATGAATCTTCCATTTTTAGGTAATGTAATCATTAGGGGAGAATATACGAACGCAAATAAACCTGTAACATTAGAAAATGACGAAATTCAAAAAGAATACATAAAAATAATTGAAAATCTAAAATTATAATTTTATTTTTCTGATGAATTTAATAATTTTATTGTTTCAATAATTTTTCTGTTTTTATCAATACTATCAACTCGTTCATGCCCAATAGGAGAAGATGCTATTTTTCTAAATGTTTCGGCAGCTCCTTGATGAATTTTTTCAGAGTTATTAGAGAAACTAAATGTATCAGCTATCTCTTCCATTTCTCCAATCCATCTAAAAGCTTTTGCAGAAATAGAATTAACAGTCTTGATTGAATCGAAAACTTTAGGTTGACTATAGTTTAATTCATCTAAAAGATTTTCAAGTAATCCAAAGTATTCCGCAGTCATTAAAGAAGCCGCATATAACGCAGCTGTACCCTTAGTAATTGCAGCATAAGTCATCTTTAATCCAGAGGCTGAACCAATACCAGAATTCATATTAACAAACTCCACATCCTCTGAATTTAAATCTTCAAGAAGATTAGCATATTCACCAGATATGTAAATTCTAGGCTTTTCACCAGATCTTGGAGAACCACCAATTATACCTCCATCAATAAAAACACCATTAGACTCTACAATAATATTACTAATAGTTTCAGAGGTATTTGGTGATATAGCATTACAATCAACAAAAATTTTTTTTTGCTTTGAGTCTATTAATATAGAAGAAACTTCCTCAGCAAAGTTTAGAGCATATGATGGAACTAAAATTGACAAAATAACATCAGATTTTTCTACTAAATTTCTTAAACTTCCAACATCGGTAATTTTATTTTCTTTGGCCCTAATGACAGAATCATTACTTCTATTTTCAAGAGATGTTATAACATTAAAACCATTTTGCTTAAGAACACCCGCTACCCCACTTCCCATGTCTCCCATACTCATAACACCTATAGTATTTATTTTCATATAATTCTCCTTGTTATCTTAGATTATCCTTCATTATTTCGTTAATTGTTTGAGAAACCATTTTTTCCTGCCCTTGCTCTAGTCCAAAAACCATAAGACATATTTTTGAATCTTCTCCTTCAATTCTAGTCCAAATTGACGGAGAGGATTCCTTTAATTTTTCAACTAAAATTTCAGGATTTATACTGCTAATATTTTCATCTATATCAATAAATAGTCCAAAAGGTTGATGCCCTATAATATTGTCTATCTTTTGAGTAATAATCCCATTTTTGTTATCTATATCTTTAATAATACTGTCAGTCTTACGTTCAAAATCTGCTAATCTATCTTCATGATTTAAAGTCATCCATCTTTCTAGCGCTGTAACAACACCTACTATTTCTTGCCTGTCAATTTTATGAGGCCTTCCAATCCCTCTAATTCTATTGGTTTCATATCCAACAAATGAATTTTTTGCAATACGAGAAATAATTTCTTCAGTACCTAAAGCAAAACCAGTAGAATGAGGAGCACCCATATACTTTGCAGCTACACATTGAAAATCAGCTCCCATTCTTACATATTTACCTAAATTTTCTAAAGGATATATTTGACCAGCAGAATCAACTGAAACTGGAATATTATTTTTTTTTGCTAGATCAATTATAATTTCCAGAGACAAAACATTTTCATCTAATGGCTGTTGTTCATAAACAGGAACATGAATTGCAGCTGTTTTTTCACTAATTATTTTTTCAAAATCAGCAACAGATGTATTATTTCCATCTCCAACTTCTACTAATCTAGCTCCTGAAAATTCCATACATCTATCGTACCAATACCTTTGTCTTTTTTGAATTAATATTTCATTTGGCATACCTTCTGTATTTGGTAACTTTGCTACATTTTCATCATTATCTCCAGTCATAAAAGCTGCTGAAGCTAAAGTTAATGCCGAACCCGCACCAGATGTTATGTATGCAGCTGGGACTGATAGTAATTCGGCTATTTTCCCACCTGCATATTGTTCTAATTCTTCTAAAAGAACATATGATGAATCTGCCAATTCCATTGCTTCTCTAACTTCTTTTACAGGAGTTGACCCCCCTAAAAGAGTAACGCTACCAGTCGCGTTTATTACAGGTGTCGCACCTAATTCCTCGTATATTTTACCCCATTTATTATTTGTATCCATATAATGAAATCCTTAAACAATTTATTTAGCCAGTAAGATTAAAAAAATATTTAAAATCTATATTTCTACCAATATACATGTAATTGTTCAAAAAAAAGATAGATATTTTAGAGAAATTAATGCAAAATTAAATTTGCTTAGTTAAATATTGCAGGTAAAAAAATGAAAGTATTATTCTTAAACGACTTAAGACCAACTGCTAGAGCTGGTGATATTAAAGATGTAAAAAATGGTTTTGCACGAAATTTTCTTATTCCTAACAAAATAGCAGTAGTAGCCACTGAACAAGAACTAAAAAGAGCTACAAAATTGCGAGAAGAAGCATCACAAAGAAGAGCTGTTGAGCAAAAAGACTGGGAAAGAATATCAGATGTAATAAAAAAAGAATCTATTGATATTGAAGTTAAAACAGGTCCAACTGGTAGACTATATGGATCAGTTACTAATACTATTATCGCATCTAAATTGTGTGAAATAACTAAAAGAGATGATATTGAAAGAAAAACTGTTCATATATCATCACCTATAAGAACAACCGGTACTTATACAATAAAAGTTAATTTATTTGAAAATGTTTCAACTGAAATTAAAATAAACGTAGTACCAGATCAAGAATCTAAACAACTTAATAAGCAAATGGAAGAAGTTTCAAAACTAATTGATACAGAAGAAAATGTTCTTGACCCATCTTTTGAAGATGTTTTGGCAGCTGCAGAAGAAAATATTCAATCATCAAATATTGATGATTCAGACAATGCACCTGATGAAACAAACCAGGAAGATCAAGCAGATAAAGAACCCGAAGCTAGCGAATAATTATACCTAATAGCTACATTTATCTTGGGAAATTTTCCCAAAACATCATTATATAATTATATCTTCTATTGACCATTTGAATTTAAAAGTTCAAACTAATCTTATGGCTAATGAAGTTCAAATAAATAACATAGATTTACCCCATAACTTGGAGGCTGAAGAAGCTGTTCTAGGATCCATAATTATTGATAGTGATTCCTTAACAAAAATTATGGGAGAACTGAAAGTTGAACATTTTTTCCTTTACACAAATGGTTTTGTATACTCCGCATGCCTTAGTTTATTTGAACGTCAAGAAGCTATCAATCAAATAACATTAATTCACGAATTAGAAACGCAGGAAATATTAAGTAGGAACAGCGCAGAGAAAAGTAATCAACTAGAAGCTGTAGGTGGGGCAGAGTATATTTCAGAGTTAATAGCAAACACTCCAACGTCTGTTCACATAGAGCATTACTCTAACCTAATTATTAGAACGTCTACAATGAGAGACCTGATAAAGACGGGTGAAGAAATCAGCCAAATTGGATTTAAAGATGATTTTGATGTGGATAAATCATTGTCAACGGCAGAAGATGCCCTATATAAAATCAGACAGGAATCAATAAGTAGAGATTTTGTACCATTATCTAGATCATTAACAAATTATCTAGAACAAACATCATCAACAGAAAATTTGGATGATGATATTGATAGATTACCAATAACAACTGGGTTCACGAGATTAAATGATTTATTAGTTGGAGGCCTACAAAGATCCGATATGGTAGTTCTTGCCGCAAGACCATCTGTTGGTAAATCAATGTTAGGTCTAAATTTAGCTGTCTCTGCTGCGAAAGCAGATTTTAAAGTTGGAATATTTTCTTTGGAAATGGGTAGAGAACAAATAGCACAAAGACTATTAGCTTCACAATCAAAAGTTAATATGCAAAAAATAAGAAATTTTTCCTTACAAAACACTATAGAGCAGCAACAGGTTGTTGACTCTATTGGACTTTTGTCAGATCTTTCTATTTCTGTTGACGACACCCCATTTCAAACAGTAATGGAAATGAGAGGTAAAGCAAGAAGGCTACAAATTTCAAATGGGCTAGATTTTCTTATAATTGATTATATGCAGTTAATAAATGGCAATAATAGAGGAAGAGAAGGAAATCGTGCACAAGAAGTTTCAGAAATTTCAAGGCAAATAAAATCTTTGGCAAGAGACTTAAATATTCCTATACTTGCAATATCTCAATTAAGTCGTGCTATCGAGCAAAGAACGTCAAAGAGACCAATGCTTTCAGACTTAAGAGAATCAGGTTCAATTGAACAAGATGCAGATATCGTTATGTTCATACATAGAGAAGATAAATTAATAAGTTTAGAAGAATGGAATAAGGCTAATCCAACATCACCATACCCAAGAAATCGCGCTTCAGTGATTATCGCTAAGCATAGAAACGGGCCAACAGATGAAGTAGAATTTCAAGTTGAAGATTCAATAGGAGCATTTCAAGAAATTTCTATGATAAATACTACAGCTAATTATAATGAGCAGAGAGCAGAACAATCAATTGAATAAAGGATTACCATTCGGTGTTAAGTATATACCTACCCCTGCGCCATTATTTTCTACATATTTAGAAAAATATGATTCCCTTGAAGAACTCAAAATTCTATTAAAAATCATACACAGTTTATATCTAAAGAAAGATTTTCCTGCATTTTTACATATTGATGAATTATTATCAGATCCAGCTATAATAAAAATTTATAAAAATGATAATCTAAAGCAAAACCTCAATGAATCTTTAAGTGAATTAGAAAAAAAGGGAATTATTTTAATTATTAATGACAAGGAGAAAAACATAAGAATTTTTCTAAATACAGAACAAGTAAGAAATCATATTGCTAGAGAAGGAATAGAAAAAGATTTTTCTTATAATAAAGTAGATTCAAATTTTTCTGATTTTACATCTCAAAACAATAATCCTGTAATAAATTTATACGAAAATAATATTGGTTACATAACACCAATAATTTATGAGAATATTCATGATGCCCTTAAAGAATATGATGAGAAAGATATACTAGACGCAATTAAAATAGCAACAGAAAATAATGTAAAAAATTGGAAATATATTAAAACAATTCTTGAGAGATGGACCACTGAAGGAAAAGAAAGAGAGGTAAAAAATGAAAGGTATGGAGCCATTAGACGAAATTCTGAGGAGAATAGATCGGATGAATTCTACAGAGAATACGTCCGAAAACAAAAATCTAGAGGAAGAAAGTAACCTTGGTTATGATTGTAAAATATGTAATAATACAAGGTGGTTTGTTCAAGAGCCTTTTGAAAATGCGCCTGCTTCTGAAAGAAAAATTATAGCTTGTGAATGTCAAGAAAAAATTTGGAGTAATTCCTCAACTAATCGCCTAAAAGAATATTCTCAATTAGAATCATTTGAAAGATTTACTTTTGACAATATAGAATTAGGAACAAATGAAAGATTTTCTGAACCTTCATCCTTTAGAAAAGCCTATCACGAAGCTCAGAAATTTGTAACAAATAAAGAAGGTTGGTTAATAATAACCGGACCATCAGGGACTGGAAAAACTCATTTAGCTGCAGCAATAGGAAACGCGTTACTAGATCAAGGTGATCCTGTTAAATTTATCTCAATACCGAATTTATTGGATCACTTTAGGTCTGCGCTAAGTTCAGAAACTGAAACAAATTACGATGATACTTTTCAGCAAACAATTGAAGCGCCAATATTAATATTAGATGATTTATCAATAAATAATTTAAGTGGATGGGCTGAAGAAAAATTAGATCAAATATTAACTCATAGATACAACAGAAGAATGCCCACTATTGTAACTACATCAAAATATTTTTATGAACTAAATGACAGATTTAGAACTAGGCTTAGCGACCCTTATTTTTCTTCTATTATAAATATCCAGCCAGGTAGAAATATAGAACAGATACTGGGCACAGGACTAAGTAAAAAAATAAGAAGCAAAATGACATTTGAAAACTTCATAACATCTGGAGCACAAAAATCATCAAGCACACAAAAAAGATCACTTAAGGAAGCATACGATGCCGCAAAAATATTTGCAGAAGAACCATCAGGATGGCTATACTTAGCTGGTCCAACAGGAGTTGGAAAAACTCACTTAGCTATCTCAATAATGAATGAATCAACAAATAATAATTTTTCAGTATTATTTAAATTTTTACCAGATTTGCTTGATGACTTGAGAACATCATATGGACCAAATGGTAATGATTCTTTTGATAAAGTTTTCAATCAAGTAAAGAATGTAGATTTATTAATCTTAGATGACTTAGGTACAGAGGCATCAACTCCTTGGGCAGAAGAAAAACTTTACCAGATTATTGTCCACAGGTATGATTTAATATTACCAACTGTTTTTACTAGCCGAATAACTCTAGAAAGTATAGGAAATAAAAACAACTTAATTACAAATAAATATTCAGACGCAATTGTATCTAGACTCAGTGACGCTAATGTAGTCACAGAAAGATATTTATCTGCACCTGATTTTAGAAATAGAGGGTAAAACATATGAGCATAGATAGAAAATGGAAATACGAAGACTTAACTTGGCCTGAGGTTAATGAAGCTGTTAAGCAAAAACTGATCCCTGTACTACCCGTAGGAACTATGGAACAACATGGGCCTCATCTTCCAATCAAGATGGACAAGTGGACAGCTACTGAAATAGCAAAAGAAGCTTGTAAAAAAAATCCTGAAAGATTATTATTTATGCCCCCTGTTTCATATGGATTTACAACTCATGTTATGGATTTTCCAGGTTCAGTAACTATCAACTACAACACATTTATAGATTATATAAGCGATATACTTAAATCACTAACCTATCATGGATTTGAAAAAATCATAGTAATAAATGGTCATGGTTCAAATATGATTCCGTTAGAATTAGCATGCAGAAAAATAAACTTAGAAAGTACAGCTAATATCTCACTTGCATCATGGTGGGGATTAACAGCAGTAGATAAAGAATTCATGTCTAAATGGAGAGAATCAAAATTCCCTGGAGGTTGTGCACATTCGGGAGAAGCTGAAACATCATTGGCATTACACTTAGATGAAAATCTAATACAAATGGATAAAGCCGTGAATGAAGTATATGGAATGAACAAGCATGAATCAAATTTTGAATGGGTTGATCTTTGGGGACAAGGTCCAGTATCAATGATTTCTTGGACAAGTGAAAACACAGAAACAGGAATTGCAGGAGAACCTTTACTAGCAACAAAAGATAAAGGAAAAATGTTATTTGATGAATCAGTAAGTAATCTAATTAAGTGGGGAGAAGAATTTCATAAAAGAAAATTCAATAAAAGAAAAGACCATCATACTTCAAAACCGAAATCAGATATGCCTGGCTAATTAGCTCCTAGTTCTTCAAGTATATTTTGGGCTTTCTTTACCGATTTAGCATCATACTTAATTTTTTCATCAAATATAAAATTTTTATTATTGGAATAAACAAAGATTTTCGAAAATAAAAATTTCTTTCTTACTCTTCGAGCAAATTTGTTGTTTTGAGGTTTATTTGAAAAAACAAAATATATTTCCCCGAGTTTTAATATTCTTAGTTGATTGTCCTCATCTTCTACTGTTTTAGCAATAATATTTCTTTTGAAAAAAACTTCATCAGAAAAATTGGTTACTTGAGTAGCTAACAATAATCCCATAGCATGCACATCACTTGATTCTCTAGACGAGTGTGAAAAGTTATTGTTATTTTTCCACCAATTGAAGGGACGAATATCTGAGCTGGGTGAAGGCAAGAAAATAGACACTCCTCCATATTTTTGTTCTAAAGCCCAAGATGAGTATCCGGGAAAATCAGCTGTCCAACTAAGATTTTCTTCTCCCATAATATTTGCAGGACAAGAAAAATTATAAATTTTAGCAATAGTATTTTTTTCTTTTCCTATAATTTCTGTAACAAAAAGTGCCGGGTTACCAGGATAATTTTCTTTTTCATAAAAAGTAGACACATTAGGAAGTTTGGTTGCGAAAGATCCTATTGATGCTGGAGCTAAGTTTCCTATAGCCATATAAGTTGCACTAAGGATTTGTTCTGGCAAATAATTATAGTAATTTTCATATATTTTTTCACCTTCATTAATTGAAGGAGATGTAGCATTTCCTGTTGATGAAATAAAAATGTCTTGTTGACTAACTTTTATGTTTTTTGAAACTAGGTTTAAAATTTTGGTTTGAAGATAATCTGAAACACCCCAAATATCAAGACTTATAAATATTATTTTTTTACCAAAAATATCAATGGTTACTACTCTACATAGCAAGTCATCCAATATCCCTTCTGATTTACGAGTCTTGAACTCTGGACTAAATATTGGGAATGAAACAGGAGGTGTAATAACTGACTTAG
>CEUL01149190.1_pt1 | contig 17343 bp, 13 predicted proteins | sample 427021 | NCBI WGS metagenome assembly CEUL01 (sample SAMEA2622800, study PRJEB7988) | marine metagenome | isolation source: saline water (ENVO:00002010), including | reverse complement strand
ATTGTCGAGCTGGTTGCCGCGGTCTGTTTGTTCGGCTGGCTCAACCGCTGGAACGATACGATGGCGACAGATCTTGAGCCGAGGCCGCTAGAATTCGGACTTTCAAATCTATCCAATAGCGGCTGGGTGCCTGGCAAACACGTAACAGACGAATGATATATGAAACACACTCCTGAAGAGGGACCGCAGGGCCCGGCTGCCTATCCGTGCTTATCTGGTCGATCGATTATCGTCACCGGCGGTGGGCAGGGCATCGGTCGCCACATGGCTTTGGCTTTGGCAGAGAGGGGGGCCTCGGTAGTTATCACTGTAGCCCGCGATCCAGAATCGCTGAATGAAACAGTGGCACTTGCGGCGGATTTGGCTGGAGAGGTGGCGCCGTTACAGGCGGATATACGCAACCTAAGCGATTGTGAACGGACTTTAGCGTTTGCGATATCCGAATTCGGCAGCGTGCAGGCATTGGTAAACAACGCTGCACGGGGAATTTCTTATGTCCGCGAGACCACAGGTGGTGAGCCAGTACCCTTCTGGGAAACCGATCGTTCCCGTTGGGTAGAGACCATGACTACTAACGTTATCGGTACATTTCAAATGAGCGCTATCGCATGCGAATATATGATCGAAAATAATTTCGGTCGGATTATCAACGTTTCGACTAGTGATCGGTCAATGACCCGGGAGATGAATTCACCCTACGGCCCGTCGAAGGCCGCCCTAGAGGCGATGAGCGTCGCTTGGGCCAAAGAGGGCTCAACGAAAGGTGTTACTGTCAACGTACTATTGCCGGGTGGGGCCACTAATACTCGAATGGTGACAGGTGTTACAAAGCGCACCCCGCTTCCGCCAGACATCATGAACGCGTCAATCTTGTGGCTGTGTTCGGATGCGTCGAAAGACTACACGGGTGGCCGGTACAAGGCGGATGACTGGGATACAAAACTTGAACCCGAATGTGCCGCGGCGGGTGCGCGCACAGAATCCCACCAACTTCCTATAATTATGTAGTTCCGCGGTCGCAAGTTTCACGGTGCCAAATATATAGTCCGCTTCCGATCACAATCGATGCCCCAAGGATCGAATACTCATCCGGCAACTGGTTGAAGACAATGACACTGAGGATTGTCACCCAAACAATCTGAGTATAGAGAAAAGGCGACAGGGTTGATACTGTCGCGACTTCGAATGCGCGGATCAGCAAATAATGGCCGAACCCAAACAGGGCGCCTGTTGCTACCATAATTCCCCAAGCTTGTGCGTCGGGTGCTTTCCAAACGAATGGAGCAATACAAGACATCACGATAACACCCATCGTCGATGTCCAGAAAAGGCTTGTCTTGGTGTCTTCTGTCCGTCCTGCAATACGGGTCATAATCTGATAAGCGGCATAGCAAACGGCAGTGCCAAGCGGCAGGATCGCCGCCCAATGCATCATACCCATTCCGGGGCGGATAATCACCAATACACCAAGGAAACCAATGAATATCGCCACCCAGCGACGTGGGCCTACTTTTTCGCCTAGAAAAGTTATCGATAAAGCGGTGACCAGAAGCGGCGCGGCGAAGTTGATAGCTACAGCATCCGGCATAGAGAGGTAAATCAACGCGGTAAAAAAAGTAATCGTTCCAATCATCAGAGTGATTGATCGAGCGATATGGAGGAACGGTCGCGAAGTTTTCATCTGGCTAATGATTCCAGACCGGGAAAAGATGGCGAGGAATACGAGCGCATGGAAAACATACCGTGCCCAAACAACCTGCAGGATGTGATAATCAGCTGCTAATATTTTTACGCAGGCCTCGCCAATTCCAAAAAACGCTACGCCTGAACACAGGAGGAAAATTCCAAGGCGTGAGTCCTGTGCTTTAGGATCTACATCCATGGGGAGTCTCCGACGGTAAACACTCTCGTGGGGTTTATTGCAGGATCGACATTTCCGTCGGAGTCATGCGGGTCACCACCATCGCCTCCCGGTTTAGCATTGACGACAGGCGCGGGCTGACATCATTTTTCCAGTAATCACTGTCGTATATTTCAGTATACAGCCTCTCACGTTCCGCCTCATTTTCGAATCTGCGAATCCATATGTAAACCGAATCATCATCTTCACCTCGGAAACTCCCGGCGATCACAGCACCTTTGGATACCTGAAATGGAATTATTTTCTCCTGCATCATCTTAAGCCAGTTCTCCATCTGCCCTTCGAGGACTGTGTATTGACGTAATTCATAAAATGCCATCAGTCATTTCTCCCTAGTTGATGCTTCTTATTCGTTGACTATGCCGGTTACGTCAATCTCTACAGGTACGACTTCGAGGAGCCGAGCGTTGACCTCAATCGCGCTTATAGTGGGCCAACCACTATCAACCGGAGATCCAAGTATAGTTAATCCTGTATACAGGTTAAAATGACACAAGGTATTATTGCCCGATTCCACACTTGGATGTCTATTTATGAAACCCAACTTGTTCGCTGGCACCAACTTAGCTTCTACCTTGCGGGAGTGCGCATTTTGTCTCTGGGACGTTGGGGCGCGTGGTGGGACGGATGTGTTCTTCTCGCCCTTTGCGTTTGCCATAGACGTAATCGGGTTTGAGCCAGAGCCGATGGCATTTGAGGAAATGTCTCCATCAGGCTTATGGCGGAGCGAAAAATTTTTTGAGATCGCTCTTGGCGGTCCCGATACCAGTTCGATTCTCCAGGTCCCCAGAGACCCGACCGGTGCGTCTTTTCTCGAGCATGATACGGCGATAGGGGCACGTTATGGTCTCGACGACCTTTTCCAGGTGGAGCGTACGGTCGATATAAAAACTGTGACGATAGACTACGCGGTGGCCAATCTAGGAGTGCCTAAGCCCACCCTTCTAAAACTCGACGTGGAGGGAATAGAACTAGATATTCTCAAGGGGAGTGGGGAGGCACTCAAAAGTATCGTCGCGATAAAGCTAGAGGCCGGATACATTCGACATCGGATTGGTCAGCCACTTGCAGGTGAGTTAATCGCATTTCTGGAAGGTCAGGGTTTGTACGCTGTGGATATTGTTGAGGAAGCCCGGTGGCGAAAGCGTCCTTGGGCTGGCGATCCATGTTTGGTGAAGAGAAACCCTTCATATTCGCGAGGTAGACTTGTCCAAGCAGATATAATCTTCCTGCGCGAACCAGAGACTGTTACCCCGGACATAGCTATGGTCGCGGCTTTAGCGGCGATCTGTCTCGGTTATTTTGATCACGGGCTCGAATTACTTGAGGTCAGTCAAGAGGAAGACGCCAAGGTTCTAATTCAGGCTGTTTATACGGCCTCTAAAGTCTATGGTCGCGCCCGCGCCACGCAGGTATTGCAGGACAGCATTTTCAGGATCTTCCAGCTTGTGCGTTCGCTTACCAGTGGGCTGAATGTGCCGAAGAGTTCGGACTGAAGCAGCCAACCATTCTGATTACAGTTTAACTCTTTTCTGGTACTGTTTTTCTTCGAATTACCAATAAGAAAGGGATTGGAATAAGGGCGCCTAATGCATACAAGATAAAAGAATTTAGGTAACCAATCATAGCGGCCTGATTACCGATTTCTTGCGTTAGCGAAATCAGCCCGTTTGGTGTGTCCAAATTCACAAATTCTTCTATGCCCGGTCGTGCCAGATGTTCATTATAAGGACTTGCAATTTCCGACAGCTCCGAGTGGTTTACCTTGCTTGTTCTCAAGACGACCATCACGTTTAGTGCAATGAAGATGCTACTCCCATAATTTCGTATTAAATGGAAAAATGCGGTACCGTCTGCCATGAGATCGCTCCGAAGTGTGGAAAAAGCTACTACCGAAAGTGGTACCCACAATAATCCGCAACCGATTCCCTGCAGGATACCAGTCCAACATACGAACCAAACACTAATATTGGTATTGAATCCTGCTGAGATTAATCCCGATAAACCGATCGTCAAAAGACCCATACCCATACTATAACGAGGGTCGATTTTTGACAGCCTTGGCGCCACTAGGAAGCCAAGAAAAATACCAACGCTTCGCATCGCCAGAATGAGGCCGATATCCGAATCCGGGTATCCGACATAATCTTGCAACATAGTCGGGAGAAGTACTGTAGGGGTTACATTAAGCATACCGTATACGAAGACGAAAAATAGGCCGATAGCATAATTCCGATCAGTGAACAGGTTTGGGTTAATAAAAGGATTTTTATTGAAAAAAGAATGTACTACAAAAAAATACCCACTTAGTAATAATACCACTCCCATAAGAATTATTGATTTGTTCTCGAACCAGTCGAGGCGCTCACCCCGATCAAGAATGATTTGCAGACAAGTCACAGCCATTGACAGAGCAATAAACCCTGTCCAATCCAGCTTGGAATTTCCCGCTCTCTCGCTGTCTTTTATGAATGCTAAGACACCAAGAAGTGCTGCGAAACATACCGGTAGGAGTAAATAGAAAGTCCAGCGCCAGCTATGTTCCTCTGCCATATACCCACCAAGCGCGGGAGCAAGACCGGGTCCAATTACTACTGACATACCCCAGATGCTCATGGCGACTGCACGCTTGTGGGGTTCTTTGTATGTGTTAAGGATTACCGCCTGAGCGATGGGAACCAACGGGGCACCAAAAGCTCCTTGGCCAATCCGGTATAACAATAAAGGCTCCAGTGAGTTTGAGACCGCGCACATATAGGTTGTCACAGAGAAACCGATAACACACCAGATCAATATATTGCGTTGTCCCCATTTTGATACCAACCATCCTGTAAGTGGAGTTGCTATGGCTGTCGCAACTAAGTTAAGGGTAATAACCCATGAGATTTGATCCGGCGTAGCTGACAGAGCGCCCTGCATTTGGGGTAAAGCAACGTTAACAATAGTTAACGCGCATATGTACACCGCCGTAACTAATGACATTACCAGTAGAATAAATACTCTCGGAAATTCCCGGTCAGTCATACGGACTTCTGTTGGTAGGTCTCATGTGAATAAAGCTAAACGCCGATTTCATCCGCAATCTGCGTCTATAATTCTTGCAACCACAAATCACGTAATTTGATACCAGCTTAAAGAGACATAAGCGAGCCGATATGTGAGAAGGAGAGGCGGCGTTTGGTATTACGTGTTAGATGGTCGGAGTGAGAGGATTCGAACCTCCGGCCCCTGCCTCCCGAAGACAGTGCTCTACCAGGCTGAGCTACACTCCGACTGAAACGGGCAAGTTTATACCGCTCGAGGCTTCTGCCGGCAAGCGGTTGCAAAGCCACCTGTAGGGGATCGTTGACTTGTCTTCCGCACGGTTTCAATCTGCGATCTCAAATATTTGAAGGAATCAATTAACGTGGTCGACGCGCGGTTCGGTCCCAGTCATTTCAGGCTTCTCGAACTTACCTCAGTTCGTACGAGACTGGCCTCCGCAAGCCAGCTCGATAATCTTGGCGGTTATTTTATGTGAAAAGACAAACATGCTGCCAATAGCAGGGTCTTATAAGAAGGAGAAAAAAACATGGCCGATGCCACTGGAAGAAAGACACTCCGCGCTAGCCCAGAAACGATACACTTTCGTAAAGAGAATGGGGTCGGGTGGATGACTTATGACCATCCGGCTAAGCATAATGCGGTTACTTATGATATGCGCTGCGCGATACCGGGGATTATGGCCAACTTCGAGGCCGATAATGACGTCCGTGTGGTGGTAATCGCCGGCGCGGGGGAGAGCGCATTTATTTCCGGATCCGATATCTCCCAATTTAGTCAAAAGCGTTCGTCGGAGGAGTCAAGGAAAGTATACGACGAAGCCTCAGAACGGGCGAACCTCGCGATGCGCCAGTTTACCAAGCCAATGATCGCAATGATCCATGGGTATTGTTTAGGTGCTGGCTTACTGACTGCGCTATTGTGTGATTTCCGTATTGCCGCCGAAAACGCTCAATTCGGTGCGCCTCCTGCCAAGCTGGGTCTCGGTTTTGGATATAGCGGTGTTGATGACCTAGTGAAATTGATTGGGCCAGCCTACACGGCGGAGTTGCTCTTTACCGGTTACCGTTACGACGCCCTCGAGGGTCTAAAAATGGGGCTCGTCAACCGGGTCGTTCCGCAAGCTAATCTGAAGAATACAGTTAGGGAGATCGCTAATTCCATTGCTGCGAACGCGCCACTGACGATTAAATCGATCAAGACATCCATTCGAAACACGCAGCTAGCGGAAAACGCTCGCGATATGAAAGAGATCCAGACCCAAATTGATGCCTGCTTCGCTAGCGATGATTACCAAGAAGGCCGAGAGGCATTTATGGAGAAGCGCGAACCTTTGTTCACAGGAAAGTAAGCGCACTTAAAAACTTCGATGGATCGCGAACTCAACCGCGTCGTTCAATGATGATTTTATCTCGCCGTCCGGGAATTGTTCCAGCGCTGCGGTTGCTTTTGTACCGTACTCTCGGGCAAGCTCCATTGTCGCTGTAAGAGCGCCAGATTTTTCCAGTAAGGCGACCGCGCGTCGAAAATCTCCTTTCTTCTGCTCAAGATCTTCCAGCGTTCGGCGCCAGAAAGTTTTTTCGTCATCGTCCGCGGTTCGGAAAGCGAGGACAATCGGAAGGGTTATCTTTCCATCACGAAAATCATCTCCTACGGCCTTGCCCAGCGTCGCCTGTCGGGCAGAGTAGTCCAGAACGTCGTCGACGAGTTGGAATGCCATACCAATATTATGACCGAACGAGGAAAGTGCCTGCCAGTCTTGTTCTGGCCTACCTGCGACGACTGCACCGATTTCACTGGCGGCACCGAACAATTTCGCGGTCTTCGATTCAATCACTTCAAGATAGTCTGCCTCCACTGTCTCGGTATCGTTAGCTGTTACGAGCTGCAGCACTTCGCCCTCGGCGATAATCGACGAAGCCTGCGAAAGGATTCGGAGCACATCAAGATTGCCGTCCTCCACCATAAGCTCGAATGCTCGGCTGAAAAGAAAATCGCCGACCAGTACACTGGATTTGTTACCCCAAACAGCATTTGCACTAGCGGCACCGCGACGCAGATCACTTTCGTCTACCACATCGTCATGGAGCAGGGTGGCGGTATGAATAAACTCTACGCATGCGGCCAAGCCAATGTGACGGTCGCCCTCGTATCCGCACATCCGGGCACTGGCGAGTGTGAGCATGGGTCGTAACCGTTTTCCGCCGGCAGCAATAATATGGCCGGCGACTTGGGGGATTAGAATTACAGGACTCTCCATCCTATCGATGATGGTTTGGTTGACGTTTTGAATGTCTTCTTTAGTCAGCGCGGATAGCGCTTCGATGGACGGTGTTGGCCGTTCCCGACGCTCGCGGTCGAGATCTACAATAACGCTCACGGAAACCTCGGATGTTGACGTTTCTGATACATGTACGGAACATAGTTCGGGTAAGGTGTCGGTCAAGATGGAAGATGCTTGAAAGAAATACTTATATCTAATGAAATGGTACTTTTGTTGTAAAACGGAGAGTTACTCGAATCGGCGGGCGCTTCGATCGTGATTTTTAATAAATATAAGAGTAGAATTGAGGGAAGCGTCGATGCGATCCGACTGAGAGCCATGGTTGTGAATAAGAAATATTATCGTGTCCACCGCCTTCTACAAGACCCTAACAAGGGAGATCGTGTTGACTGAGGTGCCGAAGTCAACTCCGCCGGAGAGTCTTAGCGAAGACTCATTTTTAAACGGGTCGATAATTATTCGTCAGCCTGTAAATGGTTATCGAGCTGGCATAGATCCGGTCATGTTGGCAGCATCAGTTAATGCTCGACCCGGTGACCGGGTGCTGGAAGCTGGTGCCGGACATGGCACTGCGGGGATCTGTCTTGCGCGGCGTGCGCCCAACTGTAGCGTTACTGGCATCGAAATTCAGCCCGATATGGTACGTCTTGCGAATGACAACGCTCGGCTGAACGGATTGACAGATAACGTCCAGGTAATGATCGGGGATTTGGAGCGGCCGTTACCACGTGTTGCGGCTGGCAGTTTCGATCACGCAATCGCAAATCCCCCTTTTCTCCGCAACGACGACGCGAATTCGTCACCTGATCTAGGTCGCGCCACAGCCAATTCAGAGGGGGAAGCGGGACTGAGCGACTGGATCGGGTTCCTTCTGCGTATGGTTCGCGCTGAAGGTACTATAACATTAATTCACCGCGCTGACCGGCTGGACGAAATTCTATCACTTATGCAGGGCAAAGCGGGAGAGATTACGGTGTTTCCGTTATGGCCCAAAAGGGGGGTTGCAGCCAAACGTGTAATCATTCGTGCGCGCAAGGATATACGAACCCCGTTGGTAATGTTGCCGGGACTTGTTCTTCATGAAGAAGATGGCAACTATACCGAGCAGGCAGATGCAATCCTGCGTGGTGGTGCCTGTCCCCTAAAATAAGTGATATAATCATCCTATGAATCTCGACAGTATAAAGGACGCCATAGGCGATTTACTGAGGAAGCTACCTTTCGAACGCTTTCGAAACCCACCACCTGTGATAGGCGTTTTGCGTTTGGACGGCGTCATCGGTCGATCGGCGGGACCCGGCAGAACGGGTCTCAGCCTTGAAAGTCACGAGAGGGCCATAACCAAGCTGTTTGCTCGGAGAAACCTGAGGGCGGTTGCGCTCGTGATCAATTCTCCGGGAGGGTCTCCAGTACAAAGCGCCCTTATCGCCAGGCAGATCCGCGACTTAGCGGAGGAAAAACAGATCTCCGTTATCTCTTTTTGCGAAGACGTAGCTGCTTCCGGTGGTTACTGGTTGGCATGCGCTGGAGACGAGATCTTCGCCGATTCCAATTCGATCATCGGTTCGATTGGAGTGATTTCTGCGGGTTTCGGGTTTGCAGATCTGATAGAGCGTTTCGGGATAGAACGCCGCGTATATTCGACGGGCAAGCGTAAGGGTATGCTTGATCCTTTTCAGGATGAAAAATCTGAGGACGTCGATCGGCTACGGGAATTACAGGAGGATATTTTTGAAAACTTTAAATCATATATCTATGGGCGGCGTGGTGACCGCCTAAAGGCGAGCGACGGGGTGCTTTTCTCAGGAGATGTCTGGACCGGCAATCAGGCAGTGGAAAACGGGCTAATCGATGGATTGGCTGAGATGCGATCGGAGATGCGCGACCGTTTTGGTGACAGGGTAATTTTCTGCAGAGCCAGTGTAAGGCCGGGCCTGATCAGCCGCTTACGTGGAGGCGCGTCGTCTATCGATTCTGGAGACCTAATATCAGCGATTGACGACTGGGCACTGTGGAAACGATACCGGATATAGAATCGATACCATGTTTCTAAAGTTCATCGTTCTTTTGCTGATCATCGGTGCGGCCTGGTATCTTTTCAAGAAATTCCACGGCCGAGATATAAATGAAGGACTTAATGAGTTAAATCGAGAATGGATCGAAAGTGAAGATGTGTCGGCGTGCCAAATATGTGGGGTTTTTGTGACCGAGGGACCGTCAAATTGTGGACACAATATTTGCCCCCATTGACCGATTAGATAATAGCAACATGCTTTATCAGACGCCTGATCGAAACAATTTTGACTAAGGAAACCTCAATGGACTGGTTTAGACCTTATGTCGAGCGGATCAAGCGTTACGTATATTCATTTTATATTTTAAATAAAAATAGATTTCTTGGCCGAACATTCGTTCCACCACCATATAGTCGGCTATTTGTCGAAACAGTCAGTTTTTGTAATTTAAAATGCAAGTTCTGTACCTATCCCAAAAATCTTCATCCGCGGGGGGTAATGGACGACGCATTATTCCGACAAAGTATTGATCAGGCGTCAGAATTGGGAGTCAAAGAAATTGCTCTGACGCCAATAAACGGCGACGTATTTATGGATAGAAATATCCTCGAGCGTCTTCGTTACATAGAGGATAGCAGCATAAAATCCCACCTGTTTTATACGAATTTTGTAGGCGCGGATGAGCGGATGATTTTAGCGCTTCTGTCGATGAAAAAATGCCGTTTTATTGAAATCAGCTTGTACGGTCATGACTTAGAGAGTTTTGTCAAAATAACTGGGAGAACGGAGAGCCAATTCAACAGATTGGTCGAGAACCTCGAAACATTGGAACGTCATCTGCAGCGCAGGAGAAATGGGTTGAAAATTGTGATTGCATTCAGAACCTATCGCACCTTTAAGCTAGAAAAAGAAATTTCGAATGGGCTCCTCGACGTAGTTTTCAGATTGCGTGCAGCTGGTATCGAGGTCAGCATTAGTTCAACGGTCGATAATTGGGCTGGCGACGTTACTAAAGAAGATATAGCCGATATCCAAATGAATCTTGTGGAAGGACGTCATCTTTACCGAAATGGTCCGTGCGGCCTGCCGTTTGACAGCGTGCAGGTGACGTCTAGCGGAGAGGTGAATGCATGCGCATGCCGAGATCCTCGAGGTACACTCCGACTTGGCGACCTTAAATTCGAATCTTTGCAAGATATTTTATCATCAGTTAACCCCAAATGGGTTAAAATTGTCGAAGAACATGAATCCGGAAAGTTCAGTGAAGTGTGCAGATCTTGCGGCTTTTATAACAGCATCCATGATGAACGTCGTGCAGAATCCTTCGGAGAAATTTCCCTGATCAGCAAGGAAGAGTTTGTGTCAAGGGCAGGTTGCAAAGGACAAGACTAGGTATTTACTCATTTATTAATACTATCGAGAGATTCGATCTTACCTCCTTAAGAAGGAGTTCAGAATAACTTGCGACTTGGCCTGTTCTACTCCGCAAACCTTCAGCGTTTCAGGTGCTGATTGAGGAAATTTGCATTCAGATTGTCCCAATGGTGAGCCTTGCATTGTTTGTGATTAAGATCACAGTTTCTCAGCGAGCCGTTGACCCGACTCTTGACCGCCCGTATTTTGCAAAACAATTTCATCTCATGGGCCTGAGTGTTATGCCATGTCGCAGAACGACCCTGCCGACACATCTTTCCAATCACTGATCCTAAGGCTCCATGCCTACTGGGCACAGCACGGGTGTCTAATCCTGCAGCCTTACGATATGGAGGTAGGTGCTGGGACATTCCATCCTGCGACAATCCTGCGTGCGCTCGGGCCGGAAGCGTGGAAGGCAGCCTACGTACAACCATCACGGCGACCTAGAGACGGACGCTATGGGAAGAATCCCAACAGGCTGCAGCATTACTACCAATACCAAGTAATTCTTAAGCCGTCCCCTTTTAACAGCCAAGATCTCTATATCGATTCGCTTCGTCACCTCGGCGTTAATCCCGAGTACCACGACATTCGGTTCGTTGAAGATGACTGGGAAAGCCCGACTCTCGGTGCCGCCGGACTCGGATGGGAAGTCTGGTGCGACGGAATGGAGGTCAGCCAATTTACATATTTTCAACAGGTTGGCGGTATTGAGTGTGACCCTGTTTCTGTCGAACTGACTTACGGCCTTGAACGGCTCGCCATGTATATTCAGGGCGTGGAGAACGTCTATGATATAGATTTCAACGGCGGGGGCGTATCATATGGTGATGTGTTCATGCGCGCTGAAAGGGAATTCTCAGCGTATAACTTCGAGTATGCCGACACGGAAAAACTGTTTAGCCAGTTCGAATACGTAGAGACTGAATGTCACGCGCTGCTGCTAGAACGACTTCCATTGCCTGCCTACGACCAGTGCATAAAAGCTAGCCACCTCTTTAATCTATTAGATGCTCGAAACGCTATCAGCGTCACTGAACGCGCTTCCTATATCGGCCGGGTCCGAGCACTGGCAAAGGGTAGTTGCGAGGCATGGCTAGGGGTCACAGCAGCCAACGAGCCAGTGGATTAGCCATGTCTGAACTCCTGCTAGAACTATTTTCTGAAGAAATTCCCGCACGTATGCAAGCCCGCGCTGCGGATGATCTAGAACGTATTATCGCGACCAGTTTGAGAGATGCTAGCCTAGACTACGCCAATATCCATACTTTTGTTACCCCGCGGAGATTGGTACTTGTTGTGGAGGGATTGCCCGAAAAGCAAGCCGACGTGTCAGAAGAAAAACGCGGACCAAAAACTAATGCACCACCCGCGGCGATTGAAGGTTTTTTGAAAGCGAATGGTGTCACCCGCGAAGAGTGCGAGGAACGCAAACTAGAAAAAGGCACGTTTCTCTTTGTGGTGGTCGAAAATGCGGGCGCCGCGACCTCTCTCGTTTTGTCCAGATTATTGTCAGATGTGATCGAAAATCTGCCTTGGCAAAAATCTATGAGATGGGGTGCAGGACCAATGCGCTGGGTGCGCTCTCTGGAACGAATTTTATGCATATTTGGGGGGAAAAAGCTTAGTGTCGAAACCCGAAATAACGTTTCCTGCGGTGATGTGACGTCAGGACATCGTTTCCTGGCCCCAAAACCCTTTTCTGTAGAATCATTCGCCGATTACGAGAATAAACTGCGCGATGCCTACGTCGTACTTGATCGCGAAAAACGCAAGTCTCTTATACTTGATGGCGCCAAGAAAGCGGCAGATGATGAAGGACTGAGCTTGCGGAATGATCCGGGCCTCCTAGAGGAGGTGGCCGGACTGGTGGAGTGGCCCGTGGTAATGATGGGTCGGATCGATGAAACTTTCATGGATGTACCGGAAGAAGTCTTGATCACATCTATGCGGGCGCATCAAAAATATTTTTCTTTGTTGAATAAAGACGGTTCGCTCGCGCCGCGCTTTATACTGGTTAGTAATACAGAGACGAAGGATGGTGGAAAATCTGTTGTTGCAGGTAATGAGCGTGTGCTGCGCGCCCGACTGTCGGACGCTAACTTTTTCTGGGACCAGGACCGCGTGAAGACCCTGGAAAGTCGGAGTCCGGCGTTAGCCGATAGCGTGTTCCATGCAAGGCTCGGTACGATGGCGCAGAAAGTTGAACGGGTGACCGCGCTTTCGGGCGAACTTGCAAGGTTTATTGCCGATTGCGACGCCGAGAAGGCCATGCGCGCTGCACACCTATCCAAAACCGACTTAGTAAGTGAGATGGTTTGTGAGTTTCCTACACTACAGGGAACTATGGGCCACTATTACGCTTTGAATGACGGCGAAGATGCGGCTGTAGCGAAAGCCATCGCGGATCACTATTCCCCGGCAGGGCCGGGTGATGATTGTCCACAGGCTCCGATTTCCATTGCCGTCGCTTTGGCCGATAAACTCGATACACTGGTCGGGTTCTTTGCGATTAACGAAAAACCTACAGGTTCGCGTGATCCTTATGCGCTCCGTCGCGCGGCACTTGGAATCATCCGGCTGGTACTGGAGAACAGCCTGCGGTTGCCATTGAGGGAGACCATTATGAAGGCCTGTTCAGGGTATTCGGAAACCGTACCCGATTTCCAGAATACGTTCGTTGATGGTCACAGGCAAAAGTCTGTTGAATTCGAACTGCTTGATTTCTTTGCTGACCGTCTAAAAGTGCATCTACGTGGGCGTGGCGTAAGATCCGATCATATTGATGCTATTTTTTCACTGGGTCGCGAGGACGATCTATTGCGCGTTTTGGCGCGTGTTGACGCCTTGTCTGGATTTCTCGCTACTGCTGACGGCGAGAACCTCCTTGCGGCTTACAAACGAGCCGCGAACATTGTTGCAATAGAAGAAAAGAAGGATAACAGGCCCTTTGATGGAGATATTTTAGTCGATAAACTTGTACAGGTTGAGGAACATAACCTCGTCGAGGCGCTTTCAGGGTCCGCTTTAAGCGCCAGCAAGGCAATCGACCAAGAAAAATACGTTGCAGCGATGGAAGCGCTGGCGAGTCTGCGAGTGCCTGTCGATCTGTTCTTCGATAAGGTTACTGTCAATTCGGATGACGCCGATCTTCGGGATAACCGCCTGAGGTTGCTAGCGCAGCTCCGTTCTACCCTCGGCGAAATTGCCGATTTCGGTTGTATAGAGGGCTAGCGTATGAGCGGAGTACAATGGGTATTTAAATTCGGGGGTGGCAGTACAGAAGGTGCTGCCGATATGAAAAACCTACTCGGTGGCAAGGGCGCGAATCTAGCTGAGATGTCGTCTCTGGGGCTTCCTGTTCCGCCTGGCTTTACGATAAATACAGAGCTGTGTGCCGCCTATTATGAGGGCAGTGAGACATATCCCTCTGATCTATCTGGTCAGGTTGAGGCGGCGCTGGAGTTTGTTGAGGAAACCGTTGGTGCCAGATTCGGCGATCCTGATAATCCGCTCCTGGTGTCTGTTCGATCCGGCGCGCGGGTATCAATGCCTGGTATGATGGATACTGTCCTCAATCTTGGCCTAAATGATGCCACTGTAATAGGCCTGTCGGTGAAAAGTGGCGACGCGCGGTTCGCGTGGGATTCATATCGACGTTTTATCCAGATGTATGGCGACGTTGTGCTTGGCGTCAATCACGACAATTTCGAAGAGATTATCGATACCCAAAAAATGATGAGAGGTGTTGCACTCGATACTGATCTTGATGCCGATGACTGGAAGGCGGTCGCAACCGGATTTATGGAAAGGGTAGAGGATGAGACCGGCCGTATTTTTCCTCAGGACCCGCGGGATCAGTTATGGGGCGCTATCACCGCGGTTTTTGGTAGTTGGCAAAACGACCGCGCCCATACTTATCGAAGATTGCACAATATCCCAGAGAACTGGGGTACGGCGGTCAATGTTCAGGCGATGGTGTTCGGCAATATGGGGGACGACTGCGCAACTGGTGTCGCATTCACCCGAGATCCGTCGGACGGGCGGAACAACTTTTATGGAGAGTATCTTGTAAACGCCCAAGGTGAGGACGTAGTTGCCGGTATTCGTACCCCGCAACATCTAACGGTTTCTGGCAAAGAGGAGCAGGGCTCTGATCTTCCGGCGATGGAAGAAGTGATGCCCGATGTGTTCAGGCAGCTAGAAGAGGTGCGGCGGAAACTCGAAGAACATTACCGAGATATGCAAGATATTGAGTTTACGGTCCAGCAGAATAAGCTTTGGATGTTGCAAACTCGGTCGGGCAAGCGGACTGCTAAAGCAGCACTAAAAATTGCCTGTGAGATGGTTCAAGAAGGCCTTATTACTCGGAACGAAGCGATTTCTCGCGTTGATCCTGATTCGCTCGATCAGCTTTTGCACCCAACACTAGATCCGGATGCAGCGCGCGACCTTCTGACACGGGGTTTGCCTGCGTCGCCGGGTGCGGCATCAGGAAAAGTTGTGTTCTCGGCGGATAAGGCAGAGTTAAAATCTGCCGAAGGAGAGAAAGTTATTCTCGTCCGCATCGAAACTAGCCCGGAAGATATCCACGGTATGCATGCGGCGCAGGGCATTCTCACAAGTCGAGGTGGTATGACCAGTCATGCGGCGGTAGTTGCGCGTGGCATGGGACGTCCCTGCGTTTCTGGGGCGGGTGATCTCAGAATAGACTACGAAACCCAAACAATGACAGTTATGGGCCGAGAAATCTCAGCCGGAGACATCCTGACGATTGACGGAACCTCTGGCGAGGTCATATCGGGTGAAGTGCCGACATTGCAACCGGAGATGTCTGGAGATTTTGTTGAGCTGATGTCTTGGGTTGACGATGTACGCGACTTACGCGTCCGAACTAATGCGGAGACACCGCTTGATGCGCAGACGGCTGTAAATTTCGGTGCTGAAGGCATCGGCCTCTGCCGTACCGAGCATATGTTTTTCGATACGGAACGTATTGTCGCAGTTCGGGAGATGATCCTTGCCAAAGACGAAGAGGGCCGCCGCTTAGCGCTTGATAAGATTTTGCCAATGCAGCGTCAGGATTTTGTCGAGCTGTTCCGGATTATGGCGGGTAAGCCAGTTACGATCCGCCTACTTGACCCACCGCTACATGAATTTCTGCCCCATACCGCCGAGGAAATACAGAAAGTTGCAGAGGCTTCCGGGGTATCAGCTGAGGATCTAAGGGTTCGAGCCAGAGAGTTGGCCGAGGTCAACCCTATGCTAGGTCATCGTGGCTGCAGACTTGGCGTGACATATCCTGAAATCTCAGAAATGCAGGCTCGGGCGATTTTCGAAGCGGCCGTAGAGGCATCGGGGGATGTCGATTCGCCAGTTGAACCAGAGGTAATGATCCCCCTCGTAGCCGACAAAATGGAATTCGAGTTTGTTCGGGAACGGATCGACGCCATTGCTACCCAGGTGTTTAAGGAAACCGGGGTCACGGTACCATATCTCGTCGGAACTATGATTGAGTTACCGAGAGCTGCATTGCGAGCAGGGGACATAGCGGAGGGTGCTGAGTTTTTTTCCTTTGGGACTAACGACTTAACGCAAACTACGTTTGGATTATCCCGAGACGATACAGCGGGGTTACTGAAGGCATACGAGCGACTTGGCATATTTGATATCGATCCGTTCGTTTCCATAGACGTGGATGGCGTCGGCGAGCTGATAAAGCTAAGTGTCGATCGGGGGCGTGAAACACGTCCGGGGATCAAGCTTGGCATTTGTGGTGAACACGGTGGTGAACCCGCGTCTGTCCATTTCTGTTCTGAAATTGGATTGGATTACGTTTCCTGTTCTCCTTACCGAGTGCCGATAGCCCGTCTTTCTGCAGCCCAAGCCACGTTGCGTACCCGGGGTGATTGAGGTTTAAAATCTCATCCAATTAGGCTTTTGGGCGTTAATACTAACGCCGTTAGAAGTTAGGCCGCCTTTTTCAACCAAATCCAGTCGGAGCAGGGCTAAGCCGTGGCCCCTTTGTGTAGAATGAATTTGACCGGCGGCTATATCGCCCGATTTAACTATAGCTCCCTGAGCGAGATCGCCATCAAATTCGACGGGGAACAATCTCTTCTTTACAAGATTGCGGTGCTTCATACGTATAGTAACTTCCTGGCCAACGTAACACCCTTTTTGAAAGTCGACACCGTTCAGTTCGTCGAATCCAGTTTCGAGCGGAAAAGATTTTTCTGGAATCAAATCGTTTATGCTGTCGGGGATGCCCAGCATAATCCTCCGAGAATCGTATTCAGCGCGGCAATTTGACACCAGAAATTTATCAGCCGGAAAAGAAGCATCTTCGTTGATTAGATGTATCGTCCTTTCTCCCAATCCCGCGTGTCGAGGATCAGTATAACACACACCGTCAAAATCGAGCGGCCCACCCACTTCCCCCGCGAAGATATCTGAGCCATTTGTATCAAGCAGAATGCCAACTGAAAATCTCTCAGACATGTCTAATATCTCGACCTTAGCCCGCAGCCGGTACATGGTTAATTTTTTAATTAATTCTGGTATCCTAGCTATTTCGCAATCCAAGAGAAAACACTCTTGGTGCTCCACAATAAAGAAGTCGAATAGGAACCTCCCCTGAGGGGTTAACAACGCGGCGTATATTG
>CEUL01107634.1_pt1 | contig 17351 bp, 14 predicted proteins | sample 427021 | NCBI WGS metagenome assembly CEUL01 (sample SAMEA2622800, study PRJEB7988) | marine metagenome | isolation source: saline water (ENVO:00002010), including | reverse complement strand
GAAAATATATACAGAAAAAATGCCAAATAATCATCTAAACTGGCAAAATCGCTTAATTGAATTTTCAAAATTAAAAGAAGAATTCAAAAATGCAGGGTATGTCCCAAATAAGGATGGTAAGCTTTTATGGAAAAATTTAAGAGATTATAATAAGTTATTTATGACTAAAAAAAATGAATTTTATAAATCTCAAAAAATAGAATTTAAAAATAGAATTAATCAAAAAAAAGATCTTATAAATGAATTAAAATCTTATTTAAAAAGTAATAATTGGGATCAAAAAATAGAATTGGTTAAAAAAAATCAAATTAAATGGAAAACAATCGGTTTTGCACCTAGAAAACTTGACAATAAATTATGGAAAGAATTCTCAAATTTAAATACTCTTTATTTTGAAAGGTTCAGGTCTGGTTATAATAAATTAGATGAAAATGAAGTTAAATTATATAACTCAAAAAAAGAATTAATAACTAAAATAAATACTTTAAAACTTTCTCAAGAAATAAATAAAACAATAGAAAAAATTGAAAAAGAGATAATCAAATGGACAAAAGTTGGTGAATTAAATAATACAATAAATGAAAAGCTAAATAATGAATTTTCAAACTCACTTATAAATCATATTAAAGATAATAAATCAATAGTCGAAATTAAAGAAAATTTAATTTTTGAAATAAAATTAAAATTAGTAGAATTTGAAATTGATACAAAAGATAAAATTTTTCAGTCTGAATTAAAAAAAGAAAAAAATCTCATAAATGAATTAAATCAATTAGAAAATAACCTAGAATTTTTCACAAATTCAAGCAGCGAAAATAAATTATTTAAAGATGTTGAAAAGAAAATTTTCAACATAAAAAATCAAATTGGGTTAATAAATGAAAAAAAGAAAAGAATAAATGCATTAAAAAAAGTAAATGAGAAAATGATGAAAAGTGAAAAAAGTGATAAAAAAGAAAATAAACCAAATAAAGATTAAATTAAGGATTTAATTATATTTTCTTTTTGACAACTTCCAATATTCTTCCATTTTGTTTAAATTTAAATCAATTAGTTCTTCATTATTTTTAATTGCTTCTTTTTCCATAAATTCAAATCTTTCTATGAATTTTTTATTAGTCCTTTGAATTGAAAGCTCTGGATTAATTTTCAAGAATCTTGAATAATTAATTAAAGAAAAAATAACATCACCAAACTCTTTTTCTATTGATAATTTATTTCCAGTTTTTACTTCCATTTTAAATTCATCTATTTCTTCTATAACCTTTTTCCAAACATCTTCTTTAGTCTTCCACTCAAATCCAACTCCGGCTGCTTTTTCTTGAATTCTGTATGCTTTTATAATTGAAGGAAGAGATTTAGGCACACCACTTAAAACAGATTTACAGTTATTTCCGTTTTCTTTAATTTTAGTTGTTTCCCAAATTTTTTTTACATCATCAGAAGTTTTAGCTTTAATGCTTCCGAAAACATGAGGATGTCTAGAAATAATTTTTTTTATAACGGTTTCAATAACATCACCAATATCAAAAGATTGTTTTTCACTAGCAATTTTTGAATATAAAATAATATGCATTAGAAGATCCCCTAATTCAGACTTTATTTCATCTTTATTATTATTAATTATTGCCTCAAATAATTCGAATGTTTCTTCAATAGTTAAGTGACTTAAAGATTCAAAAGTTTGTTCCTTATCCCAAGGACACTTTTCTCTAATACTATCAATTAAATAAATTAATTTTTCAAATGATTTTTTTTTATTTTCAGTTGAGTTCATTTCTTTTAATTTTCTTGTTTAAACTTCATTAAATAATCTGTTTTAATTTTTCCTTTTGAAATATTATAAAGTTTCTTTTTTAAAATTCTTTTCTTAAGGGGAGAAAGATAATCTGTAAACAAAATTCCTTCCAAATGATCATATTCATGTTGAACAACTCTTGCTTTAATACCGGATAAAATAAGATTTTTTGGAACAAAATTTTCATCCAAAAAATTTATTTTTATAGATTCCTTTCTAGATATATCCTCTCGAATATCAGGTATACTTAAACATCCTTCATTAAAATCCCAATCCTCTCCACTATGCTCAATAATTTTTGGATTGATAAAGACTTTTTTAAAGGTAGAAAGCTCCATTGACTCTTTCTTTGAAAGTTCTTCTTGTTCAGAAAATGGAAATGTGTCTATAACAAAAATTCTAATAGAAAGACCTATTTGTGGAGCAGCAAGACCAACTCCATTAGCTGAGTACATTGTATCCCACATATTTTTAATTAAATCTTTTAATTTGGGATAACTTTTATTAATTTCTAATGCTTTAGCTCTTAAAATAGGATTTCCATAAGGCAATATAGGGAGTATCATGATTTTTTTGATTTGTTTTCTAAATAAGATTGTAAGATCAATGTAGCGCTTATTTTATCAATTAACCTTTTATTTTTTCTTTTATTTTTTTTAATTCCACTTTCTAAAATAACTCTTGAAGAAATTTTTGAAGTATACCTTTCATCTTGTCTATAAATACTTTTATTTGGAAATTTTTTTTTTAATTTAATTATAAATTCAAGAATTTCTTTTTCAACATCAGAAGGTGATCCATCTTTTTGAATTGGTTTTCCTATTACAAAAGCATCAACTCTTTCATTTTTGTCATATTTGATTAAAAATGGAATTAATCTATTTGTTTTACAGGTATCTAATGGGGAAGCTATAATCTGATTTTGATCAGTAATTGCAATACCAGAATCTTTTATCCCAAAATCTAAACCTATTAAACAACCCATATTAAAAATTAATAACAAATATATTAAGGTTTTGATTCATTTCTATTCTTTACTTTTGTAAAAAAAATATATGAAAGATATTATAGAGAAAGCATGGGAAAATAGAACTTTATTAAATGATGATAACACAAAACAAACAATAAGAAAAATTATTGATCAGCTTGATAAAGGTGAAGTTAGAATAGCTGAAAAAATTAATTCAAAATGGATTGTAAATGAATGGATAAAAAAAGCAGTTATATTATATTTTCCAATTCAAAAAATGAAAACAATTCAATCAGGAGATATAGAATTCTTTGATAAAATTGATCTTAAAAAAAATTATGAAGAAAAAGGAATAAGGGTCGTTCCAAGTGCTATTGCGAGATATGGATCATATATTTCAAAAGGAGTAATATTAATGCCAAGTTATGTGAATATTGGTGCTTATGTGGATTCGGGAAGTATGATTGACACTTGGGCTACAGTTGGAAGTTGTGCGCAAATTGGAAAAAATGTTCATCTAAGTGGTGGTGTTGGCATTGGTGGTGTTTTAGAACCACTTCAGGCTGCTCCAGTAATAATTGAAGATAATTCATTTATAGGATCCAGATGTATAATTGTTGAGGGAGTTAAAATTGAATCAGAAGCGGTGTTAGGTGCAAATGTGGTAATAACATCATCTACTAAGATTATAGATGTTAGTGGATCAAAACCAATTGAAAGTAAAGGATTAATTCCAAAAAGGTCCGTAGTTATACCAGGAAGTTATACAAAAAAATTTAATGCGGGTGAATATCAAGTCCCTTGCGCATTAATTATTGGAAAAAGAAAAGAATCTACAGATAAAAAAACATCTTTAAATAATGCACTAAGAGAATATAATGTTTCAGTTTGAAAATAATTTATTTAAAAATCTTTTAAAACAAAATTTGAATTGATTTGACCACTATAATGAAAATATTTTTCTAAAATCAATAATGAAATTAAATCTTCTCTTTTTTTATTTTGAAATTGCCTAATGTATTTATTTGCATTTTTTATTATTTCATAGGCCTTACTATCATTTTTAATATAATATTTTAATCTTTCCTCTAAATCGGAAAAATCATCTTTTATTAGTATATAATGAAAATTGGGAATTAATTTTCCTTCCATTAACCAGCTTTCAAATTTAGGTATAGGCATCACAGCAATTGAATTTGAGGACATGACCCATTTTAAATTAGTAGCGACATCATACCCTTCAATACAAAGGATAAATTTGTATTTAAGTTGTTCATTAATAGAAATTTTATTTTTTAACCAAACATCATGAGTTGTTCCGCTATTAATTTGACCTAAATTACATAACGGATGATCAAAATATTTTTTAAAAAAATCAATTCTCTGTTTTTGTTGAACAGCATTTCTTCCAATTAAAATATTTAGTTTATCTGAAAATTTTACTCTGTCATTAGTATATGTAAAATGTCTAACTTTATTTAATTTAAATAAAACTGAGTTTTCATTATCACCTTTTATTGGTCTTGTCTTTACAAATGAAGGTGATTTAGGAATTTTTGTTATATCACCAAAAAGAAATTTTACTAAAAATTTACTTGGATAAAATCTAACATATTCTTTTAAATCAAAAAAATATACTGTCCCTTGATTAGGGATTTTCATACTAGAAGTTGGAATCCAATCAAGATCTGGTGATTTTTTGTAATTTATTTTATTATAATAATTAACTCTCATTTTAATATAATCTTTTTCATTGTTGAATTTTTTTAATAATCTATTTATATAATTATTTCTGTTTTTTAATAGTGGAAAAAATAATCTTAAATAACCCCCTAAATAATAAAATAATTTAATGTTCTTATGACTGTAAAAATTTCTAATTATCATAATTTTGTTTATTCGTTATAAAATTCACCAACTAATTCTATACTAGCAAATTTTTTCTTTACAATTATTTAAAAAAATAATTAAATGGAATCAGTATTTTTGAAAAAAATTAAATGATAATCAAAAAAACTTTAGATCATTTATTAAAAGGAAATGTTATTCTTTATCCTACTGACACCTCATGGGGAATTGGAGGTGCTTCAGATAATGATATGGTTGTAAAAAAAATTTTTAAAATAAAGAAAAGAAATGATAAAAAAGCTTTGATTTGTTTAGTTTCTTCAATTAAAATGCTTGAAAAGCATGTAAAAAATATTCCGAAAAAACTAATAAAATATATAAATTCAGATGAGCCAACAACAGTTATTTATCAAAATCCTAAAGGGTTTAGTCCATATCTTATAAATTATGACAATACAATTGCTTTAAGGCTTACAAAAGATAAATTTTGTAATGAACTAATTGAAAAGTTTGGAAGACCATTAATTTCAACTTCTGCAAATATAAGTGGAGAAAAAACTCCATTTAATTTTAAAGCAATTAATAAAAGAATTTTGAATGATGTGGACTTCATAGTACCTTTAAATAATAATAGTTTAAACCTAAAGGTATCAAGGATAGTAAGGATCAATGAATCAAATGAAATTGAATTTTTAAGAAAATAAAAAATTGAAAGCAATTATTATAAAAATTTTAAAAAAAGAACCTTTTAAAACAATTTCTAAAACAGTAGATGATTTAAGTGTTGATTCTTACTTAGTTGGCGGATATGTTAGAGATATTTTACTTAATAAAGACGAAAAAAAAGATATTGATATTATGGTAATTGGGTCTGCCATGGAATTAGCAAAAACTCTAAAAAAAAATTTAAAAGGCTCAAAAAATATCCAATTTTATAAAAATTTTGGAACAGCAATGCTAGAATGGCAAGATTTTGTTATTGAGATTATTACTGCTAGAAAAGAATCTTATAATTATGATAGCAGAAAGCCCAATGTGAAAATTGGAACACTAAAAGACGATCAAAATAGACGAGATTTTACAATTAACTCCTTAGCAATTGGTATAAGTAAAAACAATTTCGGAGAACTTATTGATCCATTTAATGGAATTAATGATTTGAAAAACAAAATTATTAGGACTCCATTAAATCCTGACAAAACTTATTCTGATGATCCTTTGAGAATGTTTAGAGCAATTAGATTTTCCTCTCAATTAAACTTTGATATTGAAAGTAAATCTTTTGAATCAATTAAAAAAAATATTAATAGGGTAAAAATAGTTAGTAAGGAAAGAATAGTTGGTGAACTAAATAAAATAATATTATCAAAAAAACCATCAATTGGTTTTTTGAATCTTGACAAATCAGGATTACTAGAATTAATTTTGCCTGAAATTAATAATCTAAAAGGAATTGAAGAATTTGAAGGAAGAACTCATAAAGAAAATTTCTTTCATACTCTTGAGGTACTTGATAATATTTCAAAAGTAACTGAAGATTTATGGCTTAGATGGGCAGCTTTACTTCATGATGTTGGAAAGCCCTTGTCTAAAAAATATAACTCTAAAACCGGTTGGACTTTTCATGGTCATGAATTTATTGGATCAAAAATGGTATATCAAATTTTTAAAAGGTTAAAACTTCCTTTAAATAATAAAATGAAATATGTTCAAAAGCTAGTTCTATTAAGTTCAAGACCAATTGTAATTTCAGAGGATTTTATTACTGATTCTGCAGTTAGGAGATTAATTTTTGATTCTGGTGATCTTTTAGAAGATTTAATAACTCTTTGTGAAGCTGACATTACAACTAAAAATCCAATATTATTTAAAAATTATCATGAAAACTTTAAAATTGTTAGAGATAAAATAAAAGCCATTGAAGAAAAAGATAATCTTAGAAATTTTCAACCTCCAATTTCTGGTGAGGAAATAATGAAAACATTCAATTTAGGGCCTTCTAAAGAAATTGGAATAATTAAAGAAAAATTAAAGGAAGCTATTATTAATGGAGAAATTGAAAATGAATATGAATCTACCTTTAAATTAATGAAAAAAATAGGTGAAACTTTAGGATTAAAATTTAATGAAAAATAAATTCAAGTTATTTTCAAAAATTAGTTTAATACTAATTTTTTTAGTAATTCTAGCTGGATCAACTGTAAGAATGACAGGAAGTGGAATGGGTTGTCCTGATTGGCCAAAATGCTTTGGATACTTAATCCCACCTACCAATAGAGCTCAATTAGATTGGAAACAAAACTATACTTATAACAAAGGGCAAATTATTATTAAAAACAATAAATTATATAGTTCAAAGAAAAAATTTAAAAGTAGTACAAACTACAATGAATTAAATTGGGAGTTATACACAAAACATAACTACTCATTATTTAATCCATACCATACATGGATTGAGTACATAAATAGACTAATAGGCGCATTATCTGGTCTTTCTGTTTTAGTTATGACGCTATTCTCTTTTTCCTATTATAAAGAAAAAAAAATAATTCCAATTTTATCAATTTTAATATTATTTCTAATGGGTTTTCAAGCATGGCTAGGAAAATTAGTCGTTGATTCGAACCTTATGCCAATTAAAATTACAACTCATCTTACATTAGCCTTTATATTAGTAATTATGATGTCCATAATAATTAATATGTCTCAAAAAAAGTTATATAACTATAATTTATCTAAAAAATTTAAACTTATAATAATACTTGGTCTTACAGTTACAGTTACTCAAATCTTTATGGGTACTCAGGTAAGGGAGTATATTGATCAAATATTAAAATTTTCAAATATTAATTTATCAAATATATGGGATGAAACTCCACCATTTATTTTTTACATTCATAGAAGTTTTTCTATTTTAGTTCTATTAATTCATTTCTACATAGGATATGTTTTGCTTAAATCACGAGAGTTAACAATTGTCTTTAAAATAATTATGTTAATGATTAGTCTTGAAATTTTAACCGGAATATTAATGTATTATTTTGATTTTCCTTTTTTTTCTCAGCCTTTACATCTTTTATTTGCATCAATTTTATTAGCAGCTCAAACATATTTCGTAATGGAAATTAATAATCCAAAACAAAATGATATATAGATTTAGAATTATTTTAGATGCAAAGGAAGATGTTTTTAGAGACATTGAAATCAAAGAGTCTAGTTCTCTAGAAGATCTCCATAATTCAATAATTAAAAGCTTTGGATTTTTAGGAAACGAAATGGCATCATTTTACAAAACTGATAATGATTGGAAACAAGGAGATGAATTACCATTAAATGACTTTGGGCCAGAAACACCTTCAATGAAAAATGAAAAATTGAGTAGTTATATTAACTCTGAAAATAAAAAATTACTTTACGTATATGATTTTTTAAATTTATGGACTTTTTTTATTGAATTAATGGAGGTTGGTGAAATAAGAAAAGGCACTATTTATCCAAATTTAATTAATTCAGAAGGAGAGGTTCCCGAACAACCTCCAGAAAAAAATTTTAATGATGGAGAAAATCTTTCCAATAATTCAGAAGTTGAAAAAAACGAAGATAACTTTTATTGAAATAAATTATAAAGGTCTACTTTTAAATAGTGGTTTTTAACAAAATCAAAAGAAGCACTAATTATATCTCCCATTGATTTACTATTTTTAAATTTTTTATCCCTTGTAAACTTATATAATTCTAATTTTAATTTTTTAAGATTTTCAGGTTTAGTTAAAGTTTGGCTTTGCATAATTTTAACTAATTCACTTAATCTCTTTCCTGAGCTCATTATTCTTCTAGCAACAATAGATCTTTCCTCAACTTTATATTGATTAATTGAATTGTGATTTAATTTTGTTTTAACTAAATTCATCATAGGAAAATTTTCCTTAAAAAATTGAGGTCTATAAACAGAAAATTTTCCTTCAAAGGACTGTTGATCAAAATCAATAGCTCTTATTTTATAAACAACTTGATCAAAATCATGTGTTGGAACTACAACATAATTATAAGATCTCATATCTCCAAGTAATCTAATCATACTTCTTTCATTAAATTTTACATATTCTTTTGCTATTTGAGATTTTTCAGAATCATTACATTTAGGAAGAAATTCTTTAATAAAAATATCTCCTGGAATACCAGAAATATGCTCTTCAATAAGTGAATTTCTGTTAATTAAAAAATTTAAATTATATGGTGACAACATATGCTCAAATTCTAAACCATAGGCTCTTGAAGCATCAGTTTTTTTTACATAGAAATAGGTGAAGTTATCATTTAAAATATTTCTAATTTTTATTCTAAAAGGCTTTGAATTACCAAATGTACAATAATCAATTGCATCAATATTCAAATGTTGAATTCCAGATTCATTTCCATCAGAATGAAGAAGCGTGTATATTTTTTTTAAATTAAAATCAATTTCGTTTCTCTCTGTATCTGAATAATAAACTCTAATCCACAAAGTATCCTGATCATTTTTGTCAAAAACTGAAACAGACCCAGAAAACCTCAATAAATCGGAATAAAAAATTGGAGTTTCAATCCATCTATTGTATTGATTTAAATATTTTTCTAATTGTTTAGATATAGAAAAAAAAGGTTTTTTTTTAGAAATAAGTTTATCCAATACTTTTTTTTCAAAAATACTACCTTTTTAAATAACTATTAAATAAGCATTCTGTTAAAGACATTATATTAGTAAATTTGCAGTTTTTATTAATCAAATGAAATTTAAAGTTATTTCTGAATTTAAGCCAAAAGGTGATCAGCCTAATGCCATTAATGAAATAGTTAAAAATTTTAATTATAACTGCAACTACATTGTTCTAAAAGGTGTTACTGGATCAGGTAAAACTTTTACAATGGCTAACGTAATTGAAAAATTAAATAAGCCAACGTTAGTTCTAGCGCATAATAAAACACTTGCCGCTCAACTTTATTCTGAATTTAAAACTTTCTTTCCAAAAAATGCAGTTGAATATTTTGTTTCATATTATGACTATTATCAACCTGAAGCATATATGCCAATTACAGGAACTTATATCGAAAAGGACTTATCAATAAATGAAGAAATCGAAAAATTTAGACTTAGTACAACTTCAACACTACTTTCTGGAAGAAGAGATGTTATAGTTGTTGCATCAGTCTCATGCCTTTATGGAATTGGTAATCCTGTTGAATTTAAAAAGAATACTATTCAAATAAAATGCAATCAAGTTATTTCTCGAACAAAATTTATGTATAATCTTGTTCAAAGTTTATATTCACGTTCAAATGATGATTTTAAAAGAGGAACCTTTAGAGTAAAAGGAGATATTATTGATCTTTTCCCAAGCTATAGTGACATAGCTTACAAAATCCATTTTTTTGGCGATGAAATAGAAAAAATAACATCTTTTGATCCAATAAGTTTTAATACGACTGAAAATCTAAAAAAATTAACTATATATCCCAGTAATATTTTTGTAACAACCCCGCTCTCCATTGAAAATGCCATTAAAGAAATCCAAAATGATCTTGTAAAACAAGTTAATTTTTTTAAAAATATCGGTAAAAATTTAGAATCAAAAAGAATTCTCGAAAGAACTGAATTTGATATTGAGATGATGAAAGAATTGGGATATTGTTCGGGAATTGAAAATTATTCAAGATATTTAGATGGGAGAAGTCCCGGTACAAGACCTTTTTGTCTATTAGATTATTTTCCAAAAGATTATCTTATGATAGTAGATGAAAGCCATGTAACTATATCACAAGTTCATGCTATGTATGGTGGGGATAAAAGTAGAAAAGAAACCTTAGTTGAATATGGTTTTAGATTACCTGCGGCAATGGATAATAGACCTTTAAAATTTGAGGAATTTGAATCTTTACAAAATATTGTTCTCTACACCAGTGCAACTCCAGCGGATTATGAAATGGAAAAATCACAAGGCCTAATTGTTGAACAAATAATAAGACCAACAGGTCTATTAGATCCAATTATTGATGTAAGAAAATCCAAAAATCAAATTGATGATTTAATTGAAGAAATCCAACAGAGAGTTGAAAAAGAAGAAAGAACTCTTGTTACGACTTTAACAAAAAAAATGGCAGAAGAATTAACTAAATATTTAAGCAGATTAAATATAAGGTGTAGATATATTCATAGTGATGTTGATACTCTTGAAAGGGTTGAGATAATGCAAGATTTAAGAGAAGGCCTATTTGATGTTCTAATTGGAGTTAACCTTTTAAGAGAAGGTCTTGATCTTCCTGAAGTGTCTCTAGTTGTCATATTAGATGCTGATAAAGAGGGATTTCTAAGATCTAATAGATCTCTTACTCAAACTATTGGTAGAGCAGCTAGACACATTAATGGAAAAGCAATAATGTACGCAGATAAAATAACTTCAAGTATGAAAAAAACTATTGATGAAACTAATCGTAGAAGAAAAATTCAAATTTTATTTAATAAAAAAAATAATATCACCCCAGAACAAATAAATAAATCCTTGGTCAATGCCCTTACAAAGAAATCATTAATCAATGATCTTAATATAGCCAGTGAATTAAATCAGAAGGGAGTAGAGTTTGAAAATTTAACAAAAAAAGAAATAGCTCAACAAATTAAAAAAACAAAAAAAGAAATGGAAAAAGCTGCTAAAGAACTTGATTTTATTGAAGCTGCAAGGTTAAGAGATCAAATAAAATTTTTAAAGTCAAATTACTCAAAATTTAATTAAAAATTTAATTCTCATTTTCAACTTTAAATTCTTTAAGTATTTGTTTTGGTTCTAATATGTTATATCCAGCCCAAAAATTTGGATCATATTTTTTTAATTCAACTGGTAATTCTGAATCAATTTCCTTAACCCTGTTGTAATCATAAATATTTATCATGTTTGTTTCAATAAAAATAACTTCTGTTTTTACTTTGTTATTTCCAGTAAAATTAAGTTGCATTGAAAGTTGATTTTGTTTTCTTCTACCTCTTACATTTTTGTTTTTTTCAATAATTTTTAAAGGTCTATCTAAGCCAAAAGAGCTTTCATAATAATTTTCAGCAAAATAAAGCTCATATTTATTATTCTCATTTTTTTTAAAAATCCTTTTAACCAGCCTTTTATCTAACCTATAAAAAACTCCTAAAAAATTAAAATTTCTTAAAAAGCCTATACTTTGATAGTCTATTCTGATAAGAGCAAAATCATCTGCATGGATAAATAATCTTCCTTTATATTTACCTCTTGATGATTTTGGAAAATACTCTATGACATAAACCGGTTCATACCCTATATATGAAAGTTTTAAAAGTCTAAAATTAAATTTTCTTGATTTTCTAAAAACTTCAAATTTAAACTCTTTATTTTCATGATCTAAATATGAATTAGATACATTCTTTATATAATTTCTGTGATTCAAATTAAAATCATTTCTTTCCTCAATTTTTTTGTTTTTAATTTTTTCTAATTGTGTATTGTCAGTTGAATCAATGGACATAAAATCAAAACCTTCTCTTTCAATATCAATTGGAAAAATTCCTGACTTAAATTTAAAATAAGAATCTCGTTTAACTTTAATGTCTACAATAGGTTGTATTTTATTTTGAATTGTTTTAAAGCTAACCTCATTTTCTTTATTTAATAACTCAGCTGATTTTAAAATGTTTACTTTTTGATTATTAGGGTCTCTATTTCCAAAAAAATCATATAGTGCCTCTATATAGAAGTTATTCTCTTTTGGAATTGTTTCGTTTATACTATCCATAAAAATTTGATCAAATTCTTTTATTGAAGATTTTTTTATATCAATCATAGCTTTATCAAAATCAGACATTATTATTCTTCTTCTGAATATCCTTTTATTTTTGTAATCAAAATCAAAAATATTTTTAACATTCTCTTTTACTTTATTTATAATTTGAATCGCAGTTAATTTTTCTCTATTAGTAACTATAACAGTTTCTAACTCAATTATTTTTGGTGATAGAACAATTTTAGATTCCTTGATTAAATCAGTTGCCAAAATAGTTAAGGAGTTATACCCAATTGATGAAATATAAATACTATCTATATTAGTAAAAAGAATATCTTTAAAAAGTCTAAATCTACCCTCCTCATTTGTAATAGTATTCTTATTAAAATTTGATATAATGTTTGCAAAAGATATTGGCTGTTTCGTTATGCTATCTAATACAATTCCAGATATTTCTTGCGAACTTGTTTTAGTTAAAACAAGAAAAAATATTATCATACAACCTTTTCTATAAAACATATTTTTTAAAATTAACAATCTAGAAAACTTCATTAAGACAATGATATAAATAATAGTTTTTCTATCTTTCATAAGTTAATTATTTTTTTAAAAAATCTATAATTATGAAATATTTAAAATTTCTTTTTTGTTTTTTTATATTCTTTTCTTGCCAAAATGACAATTCTTTAAAAAAAGAAAAACCACTAATTTTTTCGATTGAAGAGTTTGATATAGAAAAAAATCAAATGAAGATTAATTTAGAAATCACCAATACATCTAATAAAACTTTAAATGAAGGTAAATGGTCTTTACATTGGAATCAAATGCATTCTGGAATAATTCCAGAAAGCCTTCCAAATGGAATTTCATTTAAGTATATTAATGGTCAAGCATATTATATTCTGACTTTTGATCAAAATTATTCCATTAAACCTAATGAAAAAATCAAATTTTCATTTTTACAAAAAGGAATTCTTAAAAGAAAACCCTATGGACCACTTGGAGCATTTATAAGAAATCATGAAACTGACGAATTATTTAACCTGCCTTTAACCTTTAATTGGAGAAATGCTAAAAACTTAGATAAAATCAATCATGATTCGCCGAAAGACAAATATGATTCAATGAGTGGTCTTTCTGTATTACCAAATAACCAACTTAATTGGGTAATTCCTACTCCAAAAGAATTAAAGTTTCATAATAAATATAGAGATATCCCAAAAGAATTTATTGTTAATTATACAAATAAAATTAATATTGATACTAAAGTAATATCGATGAGACTTAAAAATTCGACATCAATTGAAATTGAATTTAATAATAAAAAAGAAGGAAATACTATATTAAAATATGATAATAATTATGATAAGGAAGAATATTCTCTTAAAATAAAAGAAGGTTTAATTGAAATAAAAGCAAGTGATTATTCTGGAATAATCTATGCTTTTGAATCGCTTCATCAATTGATATTAATTTCAGAAAATGAAAATAATAAATTGCCAATTATTTCGATTGAAGATAGTCCCAGGTTTAAATATAGAGGATTCTTACTAGATGCAAGTAGAAACTTTTACGGTATAGATAAGGTCAAGCAAGTTATTGATTACATGGCTCACTTTAAATTAAATAAATTAGACTTTAGACTAACGGATGATGAAGGATGGAGACTTGAAATCCCTGGACTACCTGAATTAACTGAAATTGGAAGTAAAAGAGGTTTTACAAAAGATGAATCTGACAAATTAATTCCTATGTATGGTTCAGGTGCTTTTTCTGATAATAGTGGTTCTGGATATTATACAAGGGAAGAGTTTGTTGAAATTCTAAAATATGCTAAAAGAAGAAATATTGATGTTTTTCCTCAAATTAGTTTTCCCTCTCATGCAAGAGCTGCAATAAAATCTATGGAAGTTAGACATAAAAATTATATGCTTAAAAATGATGAAGTTTCAGCTAATAAATATTTATTAAATGATCTAAAAGATGAAAGTAAGTATAGATCAGCTCAACAATATGACGATAATATAATTTGTATCTGTCAAGAAAGCGCATATACTTTTTTTGAAAAAATTGTTCAAGAAGTAAAAAAAATGTATGATGAAGCTAACTTAAAAATGAAAATATTTAATATTGGAGCTGATGAAGTACCCTTCGGAGCATGGCAAAAATCACCAATATGTGAAAAGTTTATTTCTAAAAATAAAAAAATTAAAAATATAAATGATTTATATAATTATAATCTTAATAAGCTTAATGGTATACTTAATAAATATAAAGCAAAAATGGCAGGATGGGATGATATAATTTTGAAACTAACTGAAAAAAATCAATCTGAAACAATTATTAAAGAAGAAATGATAAAGCTAAACCCTAGAGTTTACGTCTGGAATAATACCTGGGGTGAAGGAAGAGAAGACATGATATATAAAATCACTAATCTTGGTTTTGAAGCTATAATGAGCAATTCTTCAGCTTTTTATTTTGATATGGCCAAAGATTTTGATTTTGAGTCAAAAGGACTTTCCTGGTCAGGATATGTTGATTATAAAGACACCTGGGGAACTGAGCCCTTAAATGTTTTTAATAATATTCAAGCCCTTGAAAAAAACAGTTTAATTAATAAAATTGATGAAAATATAGAATATAAAAATCTAACTGTAGAAGATATTATAAATAAAGAAATATCAAAAAAAACCTACATCAATGAAAAAAACAAAAATAATTTGATAGGAATTCAATCTCAACTATGGTCAGAAACTATTATTAATGAAAAAATATTTGATGCTCTTTTTATGCCTAATTTAGCTGTCTTCTCTGAAAGAGCATGGGCGAAAAAAGAGTCATACACTTTTATAGATAATCCAAAAGAACAATCAAAAGAAATAGATAAAAACTGGAATTTATTTGCAAATACCCTCTCTCAAAGACATTTCAAATCAATGAAATATCTATATGGAGGTCTATCTTTTGACTTAGGTAAACCAGGGGCAAAATTTTTAAATGATAGTCTTTATGTAAGAACAAAATTTCCTGGTTTAATTGTTAGATATACTACTGATGGAAGTGTTCCAAATAAAAAATCAAAAAAATATAAAAACCCAATAAAAGTAAATTCTAATGATCAAGTACTACTTAGAATATTTGACGGATTTGGTCGTGCAGGAAATTATATTAAATTATAAATAATTAATCATGGAATTAACAAATAAAAGATTATTATCGTTAGATATATTAAGAGGGGCAACTATAATTTTTATGATCATTGTTAATGATCCTGGCTCATGGGACCACGTATACGCTCCACTATTACATGCAGAATGGAATGGGATTACTCCAACCGATTATATTTTTCCAAACTTTTTATTTATTGTTGGTGTTTCAATAGTATTATCAGTTGGAAAACAAATTGATAATGGAAAATCAAAATCTGAAATATTAAAAAAAATAATCCTTCGTTCTATAAAAATTTATTTAGTTGGTCTATTATTATGGTTAATTCCTGACTTTGATTTTAGTAACATTAGATGGACTGGAGTACTTCAAAGAATTTCAATTGTTTTTCTTTTTTGTGCTTTAATTTATTTGTACACATCTTGGAAAACTCAAGTTTATATTTCTATAGCTGTGTTATTACTTTATTGGATTATAATGGCTTATGTTCCTATTCCTGGAATAGGTTATCCAGATCTTTCTGTACCTGAAAAAAATTGGGCCCATTATATTGATGCTCTTTATTTGCCTGGAGTACTATGGCAAAAAACATGGGATCCAGAAGGTATTTTATCTACACTTCCTTCAATTATAACTGGAGTTATTGGAATGCTTTTCGGTTACATAATAACCATAAAGAAAAACATAAATGATAAATTAATTTTAATTTTCGTTTTTGGATTTATTCTACTTTTTATTGGAGATAGTTTTAGATGGTTGTTTCCAATAAATAAAAATATCTGGAGTACTTCATATACTTTATTAATGGGTGGAATATCTAGTTTAACTTTGGGCTTTTCGATATATCTAATTGATGTTCTTAAATATTCAAAAGGTTTAAATTTTGCAGAAGTTTTCGGAGTAAATTCAATTTTTTCATACGCGCTTGCAGGAGTACTTACAATTATTTTTTATAGTAAAGATCTACTTGGATTTAGTTTAAGCCAAACTTTTGTTTCAAAATGGAGTGAAATTGGAATGGATCCTAAACTTGGATCCTTTATATATGCAATATTATATGTTATAATCATATGGATTCCAACCTATTATCTATATAAAAGAAAAATATTTATAAAATTATAAAATGTACCAATATCATAAAGAATCTGTTATATTGTTTGAAAAAATTCTAAAAAAGAATAATTCCTCAATAAAAAAAAGTGTCGATTTATTTAGTAAATGTATAATTAATGACAAAATTATACACACATTTGGAACAGGTCATTCTCATATGATTGGTTTAGAACTTTTTATAAGAGCTGGAGGTCTTGCAAATGTTAATGCAATGCTAGACTCTGCAATTTTGACTGCTGAAGGAGCAAATAGAAGTGCTGAAATAGAAAGAATTGAAGGCTTTTCAAAAATTATTTGGGATCAACATAAAATTAAAAAAGGAGATATAATAATAATAATATCGAATTCTGGAAGAAATGCTATGCCTATTGAAATGGCAATGCTTGCAAAAGATTCTAATATTCCAATTATTGCTATTACTTCAATGGAGCAAACAAAAAATTATCCCTCAAGACATAGTAGTAAAAAAAAATTATTTCAAATTGCGGATATTGTAATTGATAATTGTGTTCCTTCTGGTGATGGTATGTTCAAGATTTCAGGAATTAAAACAGGAGCTGCTTCAACTATATCTGGAGTATTTATAGTTAATTTGATAGCAACTGAAGCTATGAAGATTGCAGATGAAAAAGGTGTTAAGCTTCCTCTTTATCATAGTCAAAATATTGATGG
>CEUL01377334.1_pt1 | contig 17388 bp, 20 predicted proteins | sample 427021 | NCBI WGS metagenome assembly CEUL01 (sample SAMEA2622800, study PRJEB7988) | marine metagenome | isolation source: saline water (ENVO:00002010), including | reverse complement strand
TTAAATACTAACTCAAATCGCCATCACCTCTCACCAAGGGAGGTGAAGGGCATAGCTGCCTTATTTTCGCAAAAATGTAAAATAACTAAAACAAAGGATAAGATATGAAAACTTTAATTTTTGGAATTTCACTTCTCACAACCCTATCGATTTCTTCAGCTGGTGCCAGTTGTTTGTCCAAATACTCGAAGAGAATTGCTGTTCAGGAGAAAAGTATTGAGGTCGGGGGAGAAATTATGCCTAACCTTATATTTGGGGACTTGATGCTCGGAGCTGCTTCTGGAGTCTTTGCCATGCCATTTACAGCATCAAATTCCGGTGCAATGTCGCATGCATATTATAAAAAGAAACAGTACGAGGAAGTCTTTGATCTAATAAAGTCATCTTATAGAAGAGTGACCACAACTGATAACTTAAAGTTTCTTAAAGATATTAGAAAAAATACGAATAGATTTGACCTGCTAGATTCCGAGATTATGGACAAGGTTGTGTTATTGGATATGGAAGACAAATTTTGTAAAGAAGAATTGCCAGTAAAGTATGAAGAATTCGTTACCATCATCTCATCTGAGTTTTAATTTGAAAAAAAAACAGAAAGTATTAGGCCCCGTTATGAGGGCCTAATAAAAAAAATGCACCTAGCGTACTATCAGGCCATGGCTTTATCTAGAGTCACAAAGTCTGCTCAGTTCTTTCTTTATCGATCATGGTTGACACTAAAATCTGCCACAGTTTAGACCAACTTATTACTTAGGCCCAAAAAAATAAAAAATGCACAAAATTTTAGGCACTTTTTTATAGGTGTTACTTTTCTAACAGGGCATATAATTTTACCTCTGAGACGTTCAAGTTTCGGAAAAATTGATAATCTTTGACTATGAAAAAAACAATCAACCTTTTAAAAAACGCCTCACTGTGCCTTCTACTTGCCTCCTTTTCTCTAAGTGCCCAGGAAATTGAAGACTCTTATTCTACGGGCATAGAGTTCGAGAGTTCCAATGACGTTTATAGAAATGGCACCATTTTTGGAAGGAAAGCCGACAGAACCCGCTTTAAGGCAAAGATAAAGGTTTATGAAAATGGAGATTACGAAGTCGAAAGTATTGATTGGACTTACTTCGCTTTATTGGACAAATATGAAAAGTTTGGGATCGACTTTGAAGTGGATGTTCTTGGGGCCTATAGAGATGTTATCCAACGTGAAGTGGGAAGAGAGTTAGGCTTTAAAATTGCGGGACTGAAAGGCACAAAGGAGTTTGAAATTGAGGCCGTAGATGGACTGACGCTTACAATTGAAGGAGCGGTAGACCTCAAAAGTATAACGAGTCTAAGGGCATATAAGGAAAACTCGTTTGTGGCCGATCGGATCGATGAAGAGTCTGAGAACAAGCCATATAAATTTTATCAGGACGGTTACGGGCTAGATTATGAAGCAAGTGCCAGAATTAACTACGAATACAAAAACATGGATTTTAGTTTTGCAGGCTATGCAAAAGTGAGAGATACAAGAGAGTCTAACCATAGAGATGGCCACAATTTTAAATATGACACTAAAGAAGTGGGAGTAAAGTTCTCTTGGGCCCCAAATAAAAATAAGTGTCACCTAATTGAGCTTGGAGCACGCTCTTCAAATGTTAATCAAGAGTTTAATCATACTGCACATGACTTCACTAATTCTGAGGTGTTTGTTCAGTACAAATGCAAATTGAATTGGGATAGGGACTTTTGGGGCGTTGAAAAAACTGAATCTCGTGATTCATATATAAGGTATTAATCCTCAAAAAAACCGAAGGAGCTTTTTTTATAAGCTCCTGTATTTTTCTTTACCTAATTGAAAAGCTATAAATTAATTAGACTGTTTAGAATGACTGAGTGAGTTTTAAATCGACATAAAAAATTGCCTCACTTAGTTCCAACTTAAATTCCAATCTTAAGTAATAAAAATTGCACACAATTTAGGGCTTATGCCAAAGAGGTTACTAATTTATTGTTAGAAAACTAACACCCCCTATAAAGCTTTCTATCAGCAACAAAACAGCCATTATTAATAGTAATATATGAGTATATTGAATTTAAAAATCATTATTTAAAAGTTGAGGATATAATGAAAAAATTATTAATAGTACTCTTAACATCTTTATTATCGATATCTGCAATAGCAGACGAAAAAGTCAGAGAAAGCGAGATCAAGAGCTATAAGGGAACTTTTTTACTTATCCCGGATATTGATACTTTCCGTACCAAACTTATTATTAAGACTACAAGCGGTGAAAAAATTAATCTTGGGCTAAAAGACTATTATCAAGGAAGTAATTTAGAAGAACTCGTAAACTGTAAAAGTGGATTTTACGAAGTAAGGTATGGGGCATATATGAAATCTACTTCAGGCTCTGCTCATCTAGGGTTTGATGCTTATTACTATGATGGTGGAAAAATTGTTACAATCTTCGATTGTGATGAGCTTCTATGAAAGAAAACAACTAGTAATACGACCTATTAAAGGTCATTAAAGATAAGAATTTAGACTCAGGCCCTTCCCTTAGAACGGGCCTATTTATTTTGTAAAAGACCTTCGGTATCCTATTAGCATTTTTGAATATCTGCTATTTTATTTAATCACTTTTTGTGCGAATCAGCAGCATTACTAATTTCACAGAGGTTCCATTACCTACGAGAGCTAGGAGTAATAAAAAGCCCTCCTAATGCCTATTTTGGTTCCTAAGTGCCTAATACACCAATCGTTGCCATTTAATGTACGTCCAAAATGAGAGGTCGATTCTTAATAACTTAATCTTAAATTATAAAACCTGGACAATACTTGGGGTGTTTCTGTGGGATTGCCATAGAAGTGTAACTTTTCTAACAGGGCCTATAACTTTAACAATGAGGCACCTTGAATACGCAAAAGTTGGTAATATTTGAGTATGAAAAACACCATCAAACTTTTAAAGAGCGCCTCTGTGTGCATTCTACTCGCCTCCTTTTCCTCTAATGCTCAGGAGATTGAAGACTCTTTTTCTACGGGCATAGAGTTCGAAAGTTACAATGATGTTTATAGAAACCGTACTGTTTTTGGAAGAAAAAACGACAGAAACCGCTTCAAGGCAAAGGTAAAGGTTTATGAAAACGGAGATTATGAGTTAGAAAACATTGAGTGGAGTAGTGGAACTTTATTTGACCGATATGAAAAATTTGGAATCGACCTTGAAGTGGATGTTTTAGGTGCCTATAGGGATGTTATCCAACGTGAAGTGGGAAGAGAAGTCGGTTTAAAAATGGCGGGACTCAGGGCCAGAAAAGAGCTCGAAATTGAGGCCGTAGATGGATTGACCCTTACAATTGAAGGGGCGGTGAACCTTAAAAGGATATGGAGTCTTAGAGCATATAAGGAAAACTCATTTGTGGCCGATCGGGTCGATGAAGAATCTGAGAACGAGCCGTTTAAGTTTTATCAAGACGGTTATGGGCTTGATTACGAAACAAGTGCCAAAATTAACTATGAGTACAAAAACATGGACTTTAGTTTTGCTGGCTATGCAAAAATGAGAGATACCAGGGAATCTAACCATAGCGATGGTCACAATTTCAAATATGACACCAAAGAATTGGGAGCGAAGTTTTCCTGGACACCCAATAAGAATAAATGCCACATGATAGAGCTTGGAGCAAGATCATCCAACGTCAATCAAGTTTTTAATCATACTGCGCATGACTTCACTAATTCCGAGGTGTTTGTTCAGTACAAATGTAAATACAATATAGATAGAGATCATTGGGGTTTTGAAAAAACTAAATCTCGTGACTCATACATAAGATATTAATCATTCTTAAAACTAAGGAGTTTTTATGAAGAAAGTACTACTATTTTTGACTTTAATGGCATCTACAAGTTCATTTGCATCTGGTGAGAAATTCACTGCATGCGATGTTGAATACAATGATATTTCTGTTAATGTTTCAATCAATGGGAATTCCATTGAGCTCATTACGACTAGTCCAATGGGAGAGCATCAATCAAAGGGTCAAATAACTAAGGTTCAACCTGTATCAAAAGCAACTACAATTTATTTTACTGACTCTGACATCATGTATATTCATTCTGCCAATAAAAAAAGAAATGAGCTAACTGTAATTGATAGCACTGACCCTGCTCCTGCTTTGAGATATAGTTCTGAATACTGTAATTAAAAAATCAGCACATGGCCTCATTTCTGAGGCCATGCTTTACTGTCTACTTTCTAAACACCTCCTGTAAATTTAGCTAAATAGGCCTTTATTGCCTCCTGCTTTGCTAGAATAAAGCTTATCAATCTGTATAAAGGGAAATAATTGATGGCGATTAAAAAGGTAATTCTACTATCTTTACTAAGTATGCAAGTACTTGCGGATCCTTTGAGTGAGGCGATGTTTCAAGATAGGGATGCTAATGATTTTGACCTTTATTCTTACTTCTCTAGAAAGCCTATAATTGAAAAAGGCTCTTTGCCGGTAGTGAGCTCCAAAATTGAAGGGGCCCAAGGTCGTATTCAAGGTTCGAGTTTTATTATCCAAATCAGAGATCATTCAGGGCCTAAAGGAAATTATCTCTTAACAAACGCTCACCTTTTACAGGGAAGCGATAAAATGATTTCAGACTTGCCCATACCTGATGATCATTCTTACTTTTGTTCAGATGATGATGTCGCCATTGTTGATTTAGCTTTTCTTGAGGCAGATCTCCCTGCTTTTGGTGTTTATGATAAAGAGGAAAACTCCCTTTACACTCATGGTAAAAATAATTCACCACGAGGTTATGTTCTAACAGACTCTTATAGTGAAGGATTTTACAACAAAAATAAACGCCCACTTTTTGAAAACCAGCTAACTGGAGAGAGGTTTAACTTTGTCCAGATGGGCAATATGTTTGATCTTTCCTGTAACTATTACCCAAGCTCACCAGAGTATTATGACGGGAATGCGGTATTTATACCTATCACCGAGCACATAAAAGACATTGCGGAAAACCCATCACCTTTTACTCAAAGAATCTTTAACCAGATAAACACCTATCAAGCTCACATGGCACGAACGATCAAAAATGACTGTTTTATAAATATGGATGGCGAGATTCAAAATAACCATCTTCATAAGAAGTCTTATTTTAGTGGCAATATGCTTTTTCCCGCTGGAATTGTTCCTGGGATGAGTGGGTCACCCCTTCTAATAAATGAAGACTTGAGACAAAGCAGGTATGAGATCGCCGGAATGGTCACGGCCTACGATAGAAGAGTTCAAGTTTCCCACTTTATAGGACAAAAGAGCATCAAGTCTTGTCTGGATAAGGCCATTGCAAAAAAGCATGAAGAAGGAACTGTATTCAAATATGACCCAGTTCAAAACACCTTGTACAGGCAAGATGAAAACTTTGTGGAGATCCCATTTATAACAGCAAGTGCGGGAAGTCATTTTGCAGGCAACGGTGCTGCTGGAAATGGTGGTAACGGAGCTGCTGGAAACGGTGGGAATGGAGCTGCAGGAAACGGTGGTAACGGAGCTGCTGGAAATGGTGGTGATTGCTCACTAGAAAATGCTGGGAATGGAGCTGCTGGAAATGGTGGTAACGGAGCAGCCGGAAATGGAGGGGACAGTTGCGATTCAAAATCTGCCTCTCCGAAAGCAGGACTAAACTATAAGGGAGAGCACACTCTTGGATTTAGATGCATTGTTGAAGGAAGAGCCTTCAATATCTATGCAAACTGGGAAGCTAGACTTCTAGTTAATGAGGGGCACGATTGCTCCCCAATTACTGCCAAAGATGCAGATCTAAAGAGCTTACTACTTGAAAAGTTTAAAGATGGGGATTTGGTCGACGAATCTGCCAAGGCAAGTTATCTACATAGTTTTGATTTGAAAATAAAGGTTGAAGAAGTCCTTGAAGACAAAGCTTTGATTAAAGTAAGTGGCAGCTATTACGTAAAGGAAATCGATACTGATATTTACTTTAAAGATACAATTGAGTTTGATTTTAACTCTGAGGTATTTAATCCTTTTGTTTCTATTAAGATCGATAAAACAAAAATTACCAATTGGTTTAACGATTACGAGGGCGGCGAGGAGATTATACTTGATTTAAGAGAGTTTTTCTTCATTAACCTTGAAAGAGTTTACGCAAAAGACTATGGCGTTCTTGAGGCCTTAGAAGAAAATAATCTGCCCAAAGTTCATGCAGCTTTAAAAAGTAGAAAAGCAAACAAGGGAAGTGTTCCTGTGGAGCTTAGATGGAAGTAACTGCACCAGGTTCTGGTATTAAAGACCTGGTAAACCTAAGTTATAATCAACTTTTGCTGAGAAGGGTCAAGTTTAAAGATCGCTCTCCTGAAGATCTCTATGCGAGACTTATGTGCGCTTATTATCAAAATGAACCCTCAAAGCTTATAGTCGTCGAAGATATAATCAAGAGTGCCACTCCCTTTGAAAATAAAGAACTGCTTTTAAAGCTATGCGTATTTAGAAAGAAAATGCTGAATATAAGTGTGACTATAGAAGATGCAAACGAACTTATTGAAGCAGGGATTAATTCTAGCTGGAGTGGTGATATTTATTTTTGCGCAGCTCTTGGAATGTATAAAATCTCAGAATATGTTCTCGCAAAGGATCTATTCATTAAATCTTATGGTCTTCTCAATGATCAGGGAGCATCTAGAAAGGGACTTCTTGCCAAGCAGAATGCTATTACAATGGAAGGGAATATTCATCCTGAGAATAGGCTCATTGGAGACTACCAGGACCTTATAAAAGAGGCAAAACAGATAGACGCCTCTGATGTTGTTGCCAATGCCTGTTTAAATATATCTGATGAATTTTATAAAATGGGTGCCTATGATGTGGCACTAAGTGTAATCAATGAGGGACTAAAAGCGTTAGTTGGTCATTCTCTTACACATCAAGAAAAGGAAGCATTACTCCTAAAGGCTGAAATCTTGAGTGCATTAGATAGAAAGAAGGAAGCAAAGGAGCTTTTAAATCTTTTATGTCATGACTCAAATGAAGAAATTGTGAATGCCTTGAAAGTTATTGAAAAAAGACACTATGGAAAAAACTCCGCGATTGATGTTAATAAGTTGTCTCCTCCGTGGAGGGTAAAGTTGGAAGGGTATAAGGATATCCAGAAGCTTGGCAGACTTGAAGAGGCCGTAGTGGAGTTGCTCTCTACTACTCCAAGCACCATTTATGAAATCGCTGGTCACCTATACGAAAATGTTGATGAGGGAGACGCTGCCAATAGAGCGAGCACCTTAATTTCAAGAATCAATAAAAAACAACCAACCCTAATTAAGTTTGAATCAGAATTAAAAACATACTGTTTGAGTGATAACGAAAAAATCGAATTTCAAAAGGGGGAGCGTTGAAGCATTTAGGCCCTCTTTTTCCCGAGTTTAATTTCTCTGATCCAAAAATAATTAGTGTCGTCAGGAAACAGGCGAATGTTGAAAACTCTCTTAAATACACTGCACTGTTTTACGTTCTCGAAGCTTTAAGTTTTGAGTATGACGCCATTGCAGAGTTAAGGGGGATTTTAGATGAAAGAGTCGGCGAGGACAAAGTTTTGCTTTTAATCTTATTGTCCCTAGAAAGCAAACGAGTTTCAAGGGAGGAAATTTCAAAGCAAGTCGACAAGATATTAAAACAAATGGATCTAAACAACCTTCCACCAGCTTATACAGAATATATTAATTCTCTCAATATAGCTCCCAAGGCCCAAGTCATGCTAAAGGGAAAAGAGAAAATACTTTTTGATGCTTTGAGCGAGTCTCCCAAATCAAAAATTGATCTAGTCATACTTCTCTATGGTGAAGACGATGTCATTAAAGGGGAGGCAAAATTTAAGGCGCTGCTCTCCAGACTCAGAAAGAAAGTTGATGAGCAGATCATTATGAACTCTGATGGACTTTATGAGTTGATTAGTTAGAGATTGGCCTCTTTTTCCAATTCATTTAGAGACTTTCTTTTACTTTTATTCATTAATAAATAAGGAATTATGCCAAGCAGGTTTCCAAGAAGAAGAAGGATAAAATAGATATTAAATAGCGATGCTCCGTTTGCCACACCCATAAAGCCAAACAACTTGTGAAAGACAGCGTGCCCAACGCCAAGTCCTGATGGGGCAATAGGAAGAGCAATTGCGACAAATCCAATTGGCACTATACTGAATGAATATCTAAATAGAAACTCCCCTTCTGCAAAGGGATGTACAACATACCAGAAGTTAACCACTGTAAGGCCTTGAATAATCATGCTTATGAATGTCAGCATTATTATTCTGTGCTTGAACATACATAGGTTTTCCCAGGCATCGATAAGTTTTGGAAGGAGCTTTTCTAGAAAAGCGATTTTCATGAAAGGTGAAAGAAGCTTTTTAGGAAGCTCTTTAAAAAAGAACAAGGCCACAAAGCCAAAGATAACCCCGGCCAAAAGTAAAAGATTTATATCCAACAAGGTTTTAATGTCTGAGGACATCTGGCTTAGATTTTCATAGTTTATAATGGAGAAAAGCCCCAAAATTATAATGAGTCCAAATAGTCCGACAAACCTATCAATGAGAACTGAAGCAAATAAAAACCTATTGGATAAATTCTTGTCCAGATCCTTAAGGTAAAAGACCTTTACAATGTCTCCACTCACGCTTCCTGGAAGAACTGAATTAAAGAAAAGTCCAATCCAGTTAAACTTTGTTATTTTTAGAAATGAAGGCTTCTTAACCATCTTGTCAGTGATAATTAGATAGTATCTCCAAGTTACCATTAATAAGATGGAGAGGATTATCAAAAAACCTGTGATCATTCTCAGTGGATCTTGGGCGGCCTTCTCCAGGACAGTTAGATCCAACTTTCCGGAGTCTATTAGCCAAAATATGAGACCAAAGGCAAAGGCAAACTTAAGAATGGTTTTGACAGCATTTTTCATAATTGGCCACAATCATACAGTTTAGATAATCTTCTGATAAGAAAAATATGGAGAACCCCATGAAGATTGCCCTCATTCAAATATGCTCGGAGCTCAATCCAGCCCCAAATATGGAAAAGATTCAAAACTTTATCAATCTTGCCAATAAACAGGATGATATTGAGGCCGTGTTTCTTCCTGAGGTGTTTTACTCAATGTCAGATGGCACCAAGGCCACTCCGTATCTTGTAGAGGAAGGCAATGAACACTATAAGGCCATTCAAAAGCTTGCCAAGGACAATAGCGTCTACCTTATTGGAGGCAGTGCAGCCACAAATCTAGACGGAAGAGTTATAAATAGAGCTTGGAACTTTGACCCCAATGGAAATGCAATGGGTCACTATGACAAGATGCATCTCTTTGCGGTAGATCTAAGTAAAACAAGTAATAGGACTGTAATTGACGAAGCCACCGTTTATACATCTGGGTCCTCTCCAAAATTGATAAATGTTGGAGACTGGCAAGTCGGTCTGGGAATTTGTTTTGATCTAAGATTTCCAGAGCTATTTAGATACTATCATGAGCAAGGTGCAAATCTTTTAACCATGGCGAGTGCTTTCACTGTTCCTACAGGAAAAGCTCACTGGGAAACTCTTCTTAAAGCAAGGGCAATTGAAAATCAAAGCTATGTAGTGGCCGCAGGACAATGGGGTGAGCATAACGAAAAGATAAAAACCTACGGGCACTCAATGGTGATTGATCCTTGGGGTGAAGTCATTGCGGAGCTTGGCGAGGGTGAAGGCTATACTGTTGTGGACCTTGATCTTTCAAAGGTTGAAGAGTTTAGAGCTCGAATGAAGGTAAAACCAAAATTCGAGATTAGTTTGTAAGAAGCTAAAGCTTGTTAGAGATATCTTTTCAGTGACTTTTGAAGTCCCTTAAGTCCATTAGCTACTGGTTTATTTAAATCTACTTAACAAATTAGGGGCTCTCATTCTCACCTTTCAAAAGCATGTCTAGAGAGATTACTTCTTCGTCCTTTCTTTGGTGATACGCTTCAAGGTCAACTATCTCTTCAAGTTTTTCAATAATGGCACTTTCAATAAAGTGTTGGATCTTCAATCCTTTCCTATGACAATACGTCGTAAGGGCCTCTTTCGTTTGAGTGTCTAATTTAAGGGATATTGTCTCTAATTTGCTCATAGCAAACTCTATATGGAAGAAGATTTAGAACCAAGAAAAAACTTGTTTTTGGTTGCTGGCTAAGTCACCAAAAGTATTAGAATTGATTTCATTTTAATAATATCTTTTCCACTTCCAGATGAAGTGGACTGTAATAGTTCTGCTCAAAATAGGTCATTGCCACAGGTCTAATATATTTTTTCTTATGTGAGATTAAATTAAATCTTTTGTCATCTTCAATCATATGTTTAGACATTACGGCCTTTCCAAGACCCAAGGCAACGCCATCAATAATAGAATAGACATCACCCATAAATGCTCGATCATATTTTTTTTTGAAACCAATATGCTTTAGATAGGAGTGAGTCGCATTATCGTAGGGCCCGTGGTCCAAAAATATATTCGAACCACTTTTGTGTTTTTTTGACTCAATAATTACATACTCTTCTTCTGCGATTTGTTTGCACTGAGCACCTGAAAGGTTTGGCATGTAATCGGTGAGGATAAAATCAGCTTGGTTTGATTTTAATATATCCTCAAGCTCATACATCTCATGCACGCTAAATTCAATCTTTGCTTTTGGGTTGTCTCTAATAAACGGTGCAAGCTTTGGAATAATCATCGAGCGCATAATGGAAGAGAATCCAGCAATTCTTATTACTCCACTTAATTGTGTTTGGTATTGATCAAAGTTTGCTAGGAACTCCTCTTGCATCTGAAGGAGCTGCTTTGCATGAACCAATAGTTTCTCACCGCTGCTGGTAAGAGATAGGGACCTGGATTGTCTAATAAAGATAGCAGCTTGAAGATACTCTTCAAGTCTAGCAACCTTTAAGCTTAATGCCGGTTGAGATACTCCCAAACTCTTGGCCGCCTTGGTAAAGCTGCCTAATTTGTGTATTTCTAAAAATGCCTGAAGATCATCTAATTTAAAACTCATAATTAATCGTTATAGATATATAAATCTTATTAATTTTTCAAATGCATTTGCTAGCTCTATAAATTCTTCAACGAATCAACAAGGGAGGATTTATGAAACTTGGTTTGTTTATGTGTTTGTTTTTATTAAGTTCGGCGAGTCATGCAATGACGTGTACTTCAGAAGAAAACCCAAGCAAGAAGCTTGTGATCGAGCCATTTGGATACAAGGCAACTGCAAAGATCTATACTGAAGGGCAGAGAAATTATTATGGATCAGTATTGGCAGGAAAGTTCACAGGTCTAGATTGGAATGCTGATGGGAGTAAAAAAGTTAGCGGTTACACCTTCTATAATCAAGATGGTGAGCTTGTTACATTCCACTATAAGGTTGATGGTTATGGAGTAGGATGTCGAGCGAGAGTATGTGACCCACGCCCTAACAATACTATAACCGGCAAACTAAGTGTGGACGGCGGCGATTATGAGTATTTTGATTGTTATTAAAGCAATGTACCTTCTCCTAGATTTTCTGGGAGGAGGTTTTTTTGATCAAGAAGTACTTTTCGAGTCCAAAGAGTCTAAGACCCAAGGGGGAAGCGAAGTATTTAATAAGATAAGTTTTAAGAAGCTTCCAAACAAAGACATCTGGACCATGAAACAGTCCCATAATGGAATTCACGCAAATGAATGGGATAAGATTAAGATTGTCGTGGATACATCTTCAAAGCCCTATAAAGCGAGTTTTCATCAATTAAAAGCTGGTAAAGAAGTTGAATATAAAACAAGTTGTTTTCGTTGCCACTCTGGAGGGCCACGCCTTATTCGACCTGTATGGGACTCAAAAGAAGCACCACTAAACATCAAAGAAAAACTCGTAATAGCGAAGTGGAACTTGAGAATTAAAAGCTATGGTGATGTTCATATTAAGAACAATAACCCCTTCAAAAGAATGGTTCCCCTTCTAAAAGACCAGAATATGAAGAAGCATGTCTTGAATTTAGAATCATGTTCTAAATGTCACTATCAAGGAGGACCGAGAGCTCCTATCACCAAAGCAAATGCAACAACTGCTAAATTTTTAGTGAAAAATAAAATGATGCCGCCATGGCCATATGAGATATCCAAAAGAGAAAAAGCCCATTTAAAGGAGTTTTTATATGGGCTTTGAAATTTTCATAGTGGATGATATAGAGATGGTTATAGGCCTAAACTCACTAAGCTCTCAAGTCTTCGGTTTACTCTCGTTATGTTGTTTCCGGTAGATAAAAAACCGTTGATTGCCTCTTGAATAAGGTTATTGTTCAAGCAGTCACTAGCTTTTTCTGATAAGAACTTTGATGCATCACTGTTTAAGTCTTTAATTTTTAAATCTTTAACTCCATCTAAAACCATGATGATATCCTCCAAGTCACTACTGAGTCTTGGATCACTTATGCCTCTGCTTTCAAAGGCTTCAAATTTGGAGGCAAGAAAATAGGGGAGTGAGAAGGCACTTATCTCATGTCCACCTAGGTCTACTTTGATTCTATTCTGGATACCTGCTTTGTACCAAGAGTTGCTAAACCCCAGAATTTCTTGATCATCAGGCATCACATCTAGTGTTAAAAGTTCACCATAAAGAAAACGACAAATTGGAGCATCCTTTCTGGTATCATTTATAAAGCCAAGTTTTCTTAGTCTCTTTTCAACCTTATAGTACTCCTTTATAGAATAAGCTCTAACAACGCAGTCTACATCCTCAGTTGGCCTAAGTTCATCACCGATTACCGGATCAACGTATAGACAGGTTGTGGACCCACCCACAAAGACAAGATCTTCTTTTAAATTTCCTAAAAGTTCTGCTGCAAGCTTAAGAAGTTTGTAATTGTTTTCATAGCTCATATGAAGAAAGTTCCTTTTCCAAAGCTTCCATTGCTAATTTTTTCTCCCTCACTTTTCCAATTCTAACTGAATCGATAAGGGCCAAGAATTGATGTAGTTTTTCATCATTTAAGGAGGCTTTTGGAGCGTTCTTAAATAATGGGGACACAGATACTCCTTTTACTTCTCCATCAGGGAATGGCCAAACATAATTGACATCACTAACAATTTTTTTCGATATTGGACCAAAGCTATGAGCTGTTAAAACCCCTCTTTCATTTTTGCCTAATCTGGCCGGAAAAGTATAGCGCAGGCCATATAATAAGAACTCTTTGAGGTTAGTTACCATAGGTGTTTTCTTATCATTTGAAATTAGGGCACAGGCCTTTAGTCTTCCAAGGCAGTTAGATACTTCTCCTGCACTCAAATCTAATTCATAAGCGAGATCTGAAATTCTCCATGGAACCTTACCTTTGGATAGAACTTTTAAAATAACGATTACGTCTTGTGGCTTAAGATTTAAATTTTTCCCTTCCATAAATTTATTATATCTCATGATTTGCGATTTGCAATTTACAATTCATGAATTGTGAATATTTGAGTTTAAGGTATTGAAATTACATGTTTGTAGGAGGTGTGAAATTATGAAAAACCAACATGTTGATTAAATTAGAGTTTAGCTTCAATCCTTATTGGAGGTTATTTAACTTCGAATCGAGGCTGTTCTAGATATGGTGCAAAGAGATGCTAACTAAGTGCTAGACTTATAACTTAGCTTTAGAGCACCTCAATAGTGAAAGTTGATTCAATGAAATTGTACTGGAGAAAAACTTTGAAAGTATGGTTGAGAGCACCAAATAGAATCTTGAATTAGATTTAGGGGGAATAAAGATCTTCCCCTAATAAAAAAGAGCTTTATTACATGAATGGATTTTCACCAGCGGCGTGGTCGGTAAGATCCACAACTTCGTCGATGAAATCTGGGTATTTAGTTTTAAGCATGCGCTCAATACCATCTTTCAAAGTCGCTCTTGAGGAAGAACAACCTTGGCATCCGCCGGTAAGTTTTACGAATAGTTTATTATTGTCAAAATCCACCACTTCAATGTTTCCTCCATGGGAAGCAAGAGCTGGGCGAATCTGGTCATCTAGTGTTTTTTCAATTTTTCTAATCATGCACACTTTTTATGGCCTAAAGCGCCATTAGGCAAGGGCCAGGCACAGAATTTGCTCTATGCCCGAGTCATGCAATCAATTCAAACAATTCTGGAGTATGACTCAAATCTACTATTTCTAGCTCCTACCGGGTGGGGAAAAACCACTTTGCTTCTGGACCTTGCTAAAAATACTGAAAAATCAATCGTTTACCTTTCACCTCTGAGGGCATTGGCCAATGAATTCCATGTGAGATGCCTTGAGAATAAACTTTCAAGTTTTGCTCCGAGAAAAATGAAGGAGTTAAATCAGGCGATCAAGGGTGGTTTAAATTTTAAACTCTTTGTTCTCACTGTTGAGATTATAAGTGAAGAAATCTTGGGAGATCTTTTAGAGGACAAGATTATTGTCTTTGATGAGTTTCATCTATTTTACTACTGGGGCAAAAGCTTTAGGCCAAAGCTTATGGAGATCTCTGAAACCGTCATGGGAAATTCCCTTCCTGCACTTCTACTTACGGCCACTGCAAGTGAAGAAGTTGTTGAATTCTGGAAAAGCAAAACCAATGGCTACGAGAATCGCTATTTAATGAATCTTGGAAACCAGCAGATTAAAAAGGAACCAAAATCGTTCTATCTGATACCTAAAAAAGAGTGGGCCTTCAAACACCTGGAGCTTTCAATGCCAGGGATTAAACTCGTGTTCTGTCAGTACAGACAAGAAGCAAAAGGGCTTGCAGACACATACAACCAAAAAGGTTTCACGGCACTCAGCTGTGTGAGCGGTGAGGTGGAGGAGTTTCAAAGGCAGATGAGCGTGAGCGTAAAAATAGACTATATCTTCTGCACTTCAACACTTAGTCACGGCGTAAACCTTCCTGAAATCAGCTGGTTGTACATTACATATAAAGTCGACAGTTTGGATATGTGGTTGCAGATGGCCGGAAGAGCTGGAAGAAGGGGTGAGGAGTTCTGTCTGATTTCAAGACAAAGGGGCAAGCGCTCTTATCCCCAGGCCATAATTTCTCTTTTTAACTTTTTGTGTCATTATGGGGTGAAAAAAATTGGCAGAGTTATTCATGCGCTTAGAAGGCATTATCATTCATAAAACCGTCTATAAGGAAAGAGACCTTATCTGCAAGGTTTTGCTTCGTGACGGAAACCTCGCCACACTTTATTTTTATGGTGGAAAAGGCGGGGGCAAAAAGAACAAGGGAACGATCCTTGAGCTTGGATTTATGATCAAAGTCCTTCTGGCACCTCGAAGAAAAAAAATAGAACAAGAGATTCACATCGCTCAGGAGTGGGAGCTTCTTTGGGAGTCGAAACTTGTTCGCCAAGATTATAGGGCCTTCTATCTTGTGAGCTTTTTCTGCGAGTTTCTTCAAAAGGTTGCTCCTAAAAAAGACTTTGATTATGACGACACTGAAAATATGGAAAACGAAGGTGTCTTCAAAGTTGCAAGCAACGCTTTGTTTTATATCGAACAAGCACTTTCAAAAAACAAATTTCATGCCCCAAACCATCTTTTAAAGTTTCTCACCAAGATGACTTATCACCTTGGGGTGGCCCCTGACTTTTCATCATGCGTGCATTGTTATGGAGAGCTTGAAAGTTTTCCATCCATGAGATTTGAGCCAAATAATGGTGGCTTTAGCTGTTCTGAGTGTGCCAACATGATTTCAAAGGTTGAAGGACAAAGTGCAATTGAGCTTAGAGATCTTTTACAAAAGGTTTTGGAAACCCCCTACAAAGACTGGGAGCAAATCTCCACTGCAGAAAGAGGTCCATGTGAGGCCGCATTCAGATTCTTGTGCTTTCAGTTTCAGTGGCAGCCATCAAGTTTTATTTCTTATCAGATGATTTTTTAGGGAAGCGATATTTAATCGCCCCCCCATGAGAGTTTATTGTAATTGCTCTCTAAGACTTAAAAGAGCTCGTCCCAATTTTATGGATTGTGCTTTATCACTTAGATTAAAATTTTGTACTTTATTATCTTCAAGTCCGTATCTGAAAGTATATATGCTGCTTTCAGTATTTAGAAACATATTAAAAACTCTGTCGGTGTGCTTCTTATGATCATCAATGAACACTATGAATTTATAATGTTTTTGAAACCTACCCAGAAGGTATTTAAGCATCTGTCCTTTATGCATGCCGGAGGTCATAAACACTCCATTCTGATAGCTCGCTATTCTCTTCTGTCCTGTGGGAGTAAAACTAGCTGCGATTGATTCTCCAAAGAGTGATTTAGAGAAGTCATAGTTGTTTCTACGAAGCTCTCTTTCAGTAGCATTGCGAGACTCTGGTCCTCGTGAGGTTAGAGCAATTACAGAAAATCCTTTTTCTTGAAGTGAGCGAACTGCTTGTGGAGCATAGTCCTCTGTGGGATCCATTTTAGCCATAGTGAAGATCTCGTATTGAAGATCAATAAGATCTTGAAAGTCTTTTGCGATTAGTTCTGGGCATTTGATCTTTAGACAATTGCTTTGCCAATTAAACCATTGGTCCGAACCAAAGTTTTGCTTCATCTTCAAAAGAGTGTTATCGATGTCATAAACTATCAGAGCATCTTTGGGCGATATGCCTTCATTCGAAACTTGGTTAAGGACGAATTCATAAACTTCCCGATGGGAGTTTGTCTCCGATTTCCATGACGCAAAGGCCGTTGAAACTAGTAATTGTGCAATTAGCAGTAAAGTGAATTTTTTCATATCTCTCTCCTTGTTAGAGAAGAATCTATTCAAAAAAGCATATTAATAAAATTTAGAAATAGTTGTTTCAATATTAAGTATAGCTTATTATTGTGCTTGTATGATTAATCTTAACTATTTTAAGTACTTTGTGGACGCTGTAAGACTTGGTGGAGTTAACATGGCCGCCAAGAACAACTTTGTGAGCTCTCCGGCCATAAGCCAGGCCATCCGCTGGCTTGAGGATCAATATCAAGTTGAGCTGGTAAAGCATGGAAGAAATCGCTTTCAGGTGACTGAAAAGGGACAGCAAGTCTTTAAGCTTGCAACTCAAATGATTGAGAGTGCCTCAGACTTTGAAGAGGAAATCAAAGGGATTGTCTCCGCGAATGAGAAAATTAAAATTTCAATTCAACAAAGTTTAGCAAACACATTTCTTCCAAGTGTCATGTCTGAAATGAAAAAGAAGCATGAGAATTTGGACTTTAGCATAAGAGTTGGGACTACTTTCAGATGTAAAGAGTTAATGGAAAGAGGTGAGAGGAACTATTCAATCTCACTGGATAATGTTGCGTTTAAAGCAAGGTTTGAAACTATACACAGTGGCAAGTTTGTTTTTATAAGTGCTAAAAAAGATAAAAGATCAATCCATGAAG
>CEUL01150242.1_pt1 | contig 17445 bp, 15 predicted proteins | sample 427021 | NCBI WGS metagenome assembly CEUL01 (sample SAMEA2622800, study PRJEB7988) | marine metagenome | isolation source: saline water (ENVO:00002010), including | reverse complement strand
TGCAAAAATTGAACAAGATGGTTTGGATTGATCTTGAAATGACCGGGCTTGATCCTGATATTCATGTGATTCTCGAAATCGCTACGATTATTACAGACTTCGACTTACATATCCTTGCAGAAGGTCCAGTAATCGCTATTGCCCGAACTCAAAAAGAACTGAGCCGAATTGATGGTTGGAGTTTGGAACATCATTCGAATTCAGGGCTTTTACAGCGCGTAGAAGAATCTAGTGTAGGTATTGAAGAAGCTGAGAAACTTACATTAGATTTTATAAAAGAATGGGTAGGTATCCATGAGTCTCCACTTTGTGGAAATTCAGTGCACCAGGACAGATTGTTCTTGCGTAAAGAAATGAAAAATTTGGAATCTTACCTGCATTACCGACTAGTAGACGTAAGTACGTTAAAGGGATTAGCACAACATTGGTATTCCACTCTAGAGAAATTCCCTAAAAAAAGTACACATTTAGCACTTGATGATATATATGAAAGCATTGAAGAATTACGTTACTACAGAGAAAATATATTTAAGGATGTAAAGTAAGCTTGTGGGGGTGACTATGTTCAAATCAAAAAAAATAAAGCAAGTTTTCGAAACGCAAGAGAATCAGGAATTTGATCGTGAACAAAGAAAGAAATTAATGACAAAAACCCCCGTCTCAATCGGTATCATTGCAACAGGATTAGCATTAACTGGCGGCTTTGCCATAGCCAAATTGTTACCGAGATTAAAGAAACTTGATCTCCCATCTTTGGCCAATCGGGAGAATTTAGTTAACCCGAATCTAAAGAGTGGTGTACAGAAAGCATCTAGTGTCGTTACTGATTTGTTTAGTAGCGCATCTAGTAAATTTAGAAAAAATTAAGCTTCCACTCGCTTTGCAAGATTTTGACCAAAGTCTTTCATTATCCCATCGGCTTTTCGCTTTATTATTCCTTGGCCAAATTCGCCTAGCTTGCCCATTATATTCGCGTCCGAATTTACAGTAAGTTCGCTACTATTATCGTTCGTGTCTTGTACAGACATCGATATTTTGACTCGCACGTTCCCAGGCACTTTCCTATCGGCACCTTCGCCAGTCATCGTAATAGTGCGATTGTTGTCGTCCCTGTTATCTACTGAAAGCTTTCCAACGAGGCCTAAGGCAACTGGTCCTACTCGGATTTTTACTGTTCCGGAATATGTTCCATCTTCATTTTCTGAAACATCGGTTGCACCGGGTATACAAAGCCCAACCGTTGGGATGTCTGTAACGAAAGACCATAATTGTTCTGGAGACGCATTTACTTTATAGGTGTAATTAAATTCCATCTGAAACAAATCCTTAAATTATTCTATTGTAATAATAGGAGGGTCTAAGCCTAGAAACAACTCTACTCGTTGACAACAAGCCTCCCTCATACTACCTTCATAAATGACTGAGACTGGCTGGAGGATTTAATGGCACCATATAAAAGGTTATCGGGAGATTCCCACTTAGAGGTTCCTAATGAGCGTTGGACTCACCGGATAGATTCGAAGTATAGGGATAGGGCTCCACGAACTATTAAGCTGGAAACTGGTGCTGATGCAACTCAGTTAGAAGATTTGCCGGTTGCTCAGAATCCTATGGATTTGTATGGAGGAAAGGGGAGGGATATATGGTACCCGGGAGGGCAAACTTATGATTCGACGCCGGGTACTGGCAATCCTTCGCAAAGAATAGAAGAGCAAATACAGGACGGCTTGGATGGGGAGATACTTTACCCTGCGGTGGTTGTGGGTCCCCGTCTTTGGATGAAAGTTAATGACCATGCTTTGCAGAAAGCAATTTTCCGCGGCTGGAACACTTGGATGGGAGAAGAGTATTGCGCAGAGTCTCCGGAAAGGTTATTCGGGATAGGTGCTATCCCTGTGACAAATTTAGAAGATGCAATTGCTGAACTAGAATTTTGCAAAAAGGTTGGACTTACCGGAGTACAATTGCTGGCATTCCCTAATGGGAGTGGGAAACCACTTCCGGAGGATGATCGTTTCTGGGCTGCTTCTCTTGATATGCAAATGCCTGTTTCTATTCACGTTGAACTATCAAAAACTGGGCATGAAGGTAAATTGCTTGATTATCCAAAAGAAGATTCAAGATTAACGACGGAACTCGCATTTCAAGTCCAAAGATTTGCTGCACGAGGAGCAGGTACAAATGCTGTTCAACTCCTTCTTTCCGGTTTATTTAATAGGTTCCCAGAATTGAGGATTTGTTTGGCGGAGACTTCAATTGGATGGGTTCCTTATTTTCTGGAAATAGCAGATGTGCGTTATAACCGTCATATTTACTGGGCTGAAAAAATGAGCGGATTTAAACCGTTAAAGGCTATGCCGAGCGAATTACTGAATGAGTATTTTTATTGGGGATTCCAGCAAGATAGATCTGGTGTCGATCTTCGTCATCACATGAATGTCGATCGTTTAATCTGGGCGGCAGATTTCCCTCATCAGGAATCAGATTGGCCTAATTCGGATATGGTGATGGAGCATAATTTTAATGGGGTTCCGGAAGATGAAGTGTACAAAATGATTGTGCAAAACGCCGTTGACTTCTTCCATTTACCATCACGTAATTAATGAGCAACAGGAATATAAAAACTTCTAGTCCTGCGGGTATATTTTGGCCATTTAATATTTACTACGGATGGGCAATTGCCAGCACTTCTTTAATTGTTTCATTTGCTTCAGTGGTGTTTTACGGTCCTGTCCTCAGCATATGGTTTGAACCGATTCGTGAAGAAACAGGATGGCATGCCTGGGAAGTTGCTGCGGCCTTTACGATCGGAAGCTTTGCAGGATCGATTTTCACTGCGCTTGTGGGTCGAATAATGGATCGCTATGGGACAAGAACTGTAACTGCAATCTCGGGAATGGTTCTTGCTGGTTGTATGGTTGGGTTAGCTCTGATGCAATCACCCTGGCAAATGTGGATTTTTTTTGGAGTGGGTAGAGGTTTTGCGATTGCTGGCGTTCAACTTGGTACGACTGTCGCAATAGCAAATTGGTTTATTCGCCGTAGAGGAAGCGCGACGTCCTTCGCAGGTTTTGGGCTGCGATTTGGCCAAGCATTGGTACCTTTGGCAGTAGCTCCAATAATTATTTTACTGAGTTGGAGATGGGCATACGGCCTCTTGGCAATTTCTGCAATATTGTTAATAACAATGCCTGCACTTATCTATTTGCGTAGACGTCCCGAAGATTATGGGATGCTGCCTGATGGTGAACTAGCTAGCGAGACGAATTCAGAAAAAGCCTCAAGTGGAACCTCGGACCCTGTCTGGAATCCTACAGAAGCGCGGAAAACATCAGCGTTTTGGTTGATTTTACTTACTACATCAACGATTTTTCTGGCTCAAACTGCAACGAATCTCCATGCGGTACCTCACTTTCAAGCACGAGGTATCGACTTTGAAGCATCAGTGCTAGTCGTATTTACGTTTGCGATGACTTCTGCGGTGATGACCGTTCCTTGGGGATGGGTAATGGATAAATTGCACGTTCGATACGTTATTGCAATTGTTTCCTGCATTTATTTTCTATCAATGGTTATTATCATTAATGCAGATACATTTTGGGGTTCTATCTTATTCGGATTGACTTTTGGAGTGGCTCAGGGTGGATGGACAGTGAGCCAACGAATTGTTGTACCGAATTATTTTGGCCGTAAATCTGTTGGGGGAATTAGGGCGCAAATGGGACTAATAACCGCGTTCATTAACCCAATTGGGCCACTTTTGGCGGGAGCGATAAAAGACTTTTCGGGTGACTACCAAGTTGCATTTACAATTTTCGCAGCGACTTTCTTACTTTCTGCAGTGATGATACTTTTGGCACGTTCACCTAAGCCTAGAGCATTGCCTTTCGCTGATTAACAGATTATCGATAGAATGTATATCATTGTATGCCACCGTAGCTCAGGGGCAGAGCAGCTGTTTCGTAAACAGCAGGTCAACGGTTCAAATCCGTTCGGTGGCTCCATTATTTATTGCCCTAAGTTCTATTCGTTGAGATACGATGCGTATCTAATTGTGATGATGTATAATCTCTTTATGCACAAGATGTTTAAATGTTGTTGTAGCCAGGAAGGGGGGCTTACCCGTTTTCCTCTAGCTACGCGCATTGCTGTGTAAATTGCCGTAACAGTTAAAGAAAATAGTAAAAATGCTTACCCCCTTGAAATGAAGGGGGTTTTTTTGTGAGGTTTATAAGTAATGAATTTATCCGATATATTCCCGCTTTTTTTGTTTGCGCTGGTTCTCATTGGTTTTTTTGTTCCTCGGTTTTTGAAAAAACTATAAATTGCCGTACTAAGCCTAGTATCAAAAGCATAAAAAGTTTGAAAGCACACTGAAAATTTCCTAACTAGGCGAGACTTACTTACAAACCTAGTCATTTTCCCAGACTTGGATGTACACGGATATGATTCATACTTGTAGCGCATTTCTAGCGAGAATAAACTGCAGGCAATTATTGAATGCGGAGATTTTCTGTGGATGAAATCCAATCCCGATACCATCGTGCTTTAGGTGCACGGATACTTGCAGTTGCAAACGACTTGAAGCGAACATCAGATTCACTTGCAAAAGAATTGAATTTTTCACTGGAAACCGTGAATTCGGTGATTAGTGGTGAAAGTGATGAGAAGACTGCGCATGAACTTATATACGCTATGGTCGAAAAATATCCAATTTCATTGCCAGAAATTTGGATAGATAAAGATGATACAGACGCTGGAGTTAAAGTAATGACCTCTTCAGAGTCCCGAGCATCAGCTCGAGTATTTGATAGGGTTGATTCTGATGGTTTATTAACTCCATATTACGAGTACAGAGATACTGCTATGAGTCGTGGGGCTCAATATAAGCCCGAATGGATACGGCAATTAAGAATCCCTAAAACAATGGATCCGTATGATTTGGATGTTGTCTACAATAACGGCCATGCATTACATCAAACAACTTTTTTTGTAGGTGAGGTTAACTTCTATTGGCAACATGGTGACGTTCGTTACTGCGCCGAGCTTAATACTGGTGATTCTAATTACATTACGCCCTACGTGCCTCATAGTTTTGCTAGTAGGAGCGAGAAGGAACTAGGGTTAATAATTGCAGTTACTTTTGGTGCAGAGGTTCAAAGGTCTTTAGCTGATATGAATTATCTTGACGAAGATGCGGCAGTTGATCTAGTTGCTGATCCTCGAAGTACTCAAAAAGCCTTCCTAGCACGAGTGAGGAGATGGGCACAGGCGGAATCGCTCTCGTTTACGCAATTAACAGATAGGATCATAGAGGGAGGTATCGATGAAAATCGTGCACGTAAATTATTAGATGAAGGTAACTACGAAGTAGAAGAACTTGATGTTATAGCGCAAGCTTTACGAATTAAGCCTACTGATTTACAAGTAACTTCTCTCTTAGAAGACGAAGAAGTTGTTGTGAGTCGTCGAATAGATCAATTACCTCGAAGTTATCCTAACGAAAACACTCCGACATGTGAATTAAGAGAACTTGCACGAACAAGGCATCAGCCACTTTTGAAAAGCTTTGAAGTTTGTACTATTCCTGATGCAGTTACCGAATTCAGACACAGCTTACACGAATATATCTACAATTTTGGTGAAATCCCTGTTCTTCTTCATTGGGCTTCAAGTTACAGCCAAATATTAAATCCTGGCGATTCAGCTTATGTTCGTCCGTTCGTTAAACATTCTTTTAAATCAACTGAAGGAACAGGGAGCCTGCTTGTTGTGAGGACTCCAGGAGGGCTTTCGGAGTCGGTAGTGGCAGAATTTTCAACATATCAAGAAAATGGAAGGAATCGGATTATCAACGAAACCACCCAGTGGTTTTAAATAAACTATCACCATCTGATTAGAGAGCTTATGCGATCTGCGTCACGAGTATAATTATAAAGCTCATCGCAAATTTCTTCGAATCGTGACAGCATCGATTCTTTTAATAGTAGTTGCCCTGCGGGATCTTGATGCATATTTAATAGTGACTTTTGGATTGCTTTCTTGATTCTTGGTGAGAGACTTTTGCGAATTACTAAAGGTGCCCCTGGGTAAGGACCTATAGAATCAAGAATCCGCAATTCATTCATTATTTCGGGGTTATATTTTAATTCCATCTCGAGCATTGTGCTGTCAATGGCAGCGACGTCAGCATCGCCTGTTCTTACCATTAGCAGCGCCTTTTCATGTGAACCAGCCTCGATGGCTTTGCTAAATAGATTGAACTCCCTCATTGATGCAGCACGTGAACGTATGGCTGTATACCCTGAGAAGGAATGAGGCTCGTTGTAGGCTAAAATCATTCCCCGAAGGTCAATCATAGATTTTGCTTTGCTTTCAGATCGTATGATGATTTCTGAAAAGCATATTGGTTTGCCTTCATATCTTTTCCCTGAGCGGATAGGAGCTGCTAATAGTTCGAAAGGTGCTGTACCTGAATCTGTTTCACGGGTGTAAGGAAGGCTGCATATCCATCCAATTTCAATTTCCCCGTTGTGGATCATTCTAGATCGTTCTTCCCATGGGACGTCATGTACAAAGATGAAAGGTTCTCCAAGTGCATTCGCAAGGTATTTGGAGATATTTAATAAGATATGGTCGCAGTTAGGCGCTTGGCATGTAGTGATACGCACAATGTAATCTTACAACATCAATTTGATCTCTCTCTATATATATTATTTTTGCATACTCTAATGTTCGTAAGTATGATGCTATCAATCATTTATATACTGCAAAATCAATCAAATGATTTGAGGTGTGGTTACGGAGGTTAGAAATTATGGGAGCCGAGCAGGAATTCGCTAATCGCGATTGGCGCATGCTAATTGCAGGGGATTTGGTTGAGGCCCAAGGTGGGAAAGTACTTCAAGTATGGAATCCTTCCAAGGGAGAAGCATTATCATCAGTGCCACTCGCTAGTCAACAAGATGTTGATCGTGCTGTGGCAGCAGCTAAAGCGGCAAGTCATTCTTGGTGGATGGCCGGGCCCATGGCTAGAGGTGCTCTTCTTCGCAAGCTTGGTGCACTGATCCGCGAAAACAGTGAAGAACTCGCATGGCTCGACTCTGCAAATGGCGGGAATCCACTACAGGCAATGCGAAATGATGTAATGATTGCTGCTGCTCGATGCGATGATGTTGCTTCTCTTTTATTGGAAGTTAAAGGACAAACAATCCCGGCTACTAACCCTGGTGATTTGCATTACACAGTACGAGAGCCATTCGGCGTCGCGGGCATTATTATGCCTTATAACCATCCTGCTTTATTCACTATGCAAATAGCGGGTCCCTTGGGAGTTGGGAATACGGTTGTATTTAAAGGTTCAGATCAGGCGCCGTTAAGTTCTTTACGTATTGCAGAACTGTGCGCAGAAGTATTTCCTCCAGGCGTGGTGAATATTCTCAGCGGTGACGGTGCAACAACTGGCTCAGCTATTGCAGCTCATCCTGATATACGGCTAATTAACTTTACAGGTAGCGAGCCTACAGCTAGACGCATTATGGAAATTGGATCGCACAGTGCAGTTAAAACTTACATTATGGAGCTTGGTGGGAAAAATCCACTTATAGTATGTCCTGATGCAGATCTTGATCGTGCAGTTAATGCAGCAGTTGAAGGAATGAACCTTACGATGTGTCAAGGCCAGTCATGTGTTTCGACGAGTAGGGTTTTGCTTCATAGCTCAATTAAGACCAGATTTATTGAAGAATTTAAGGCGAAACTAGAACTATTGACCCAAGGGGATGCGGTGGATCCAACAACCGAAATTGGGCCATTAGTTACCCATAGGCATCGTGATCGTGTACTTGAGTACATTGAGAAAGGAAAAAAGCAGGGAGCGAGGTTAGTGACTGGAGGTACCCCTCCTAGCCAAGCTGGACTTACAAGCGGCGCCTATCTAACTCCTACGTTGTTCGATCAGGTGTTGCCTGAAATGATCATAGCGCAAGAGGAAATTTTTGGTCCGGTCGTGTCTGCTATCGAATGGGATACCGAGGAACAGGCGCTTCAGATCGCAAATGGTGTCGATTACGGGCTTACTGCTGCTGTTTGGACTCGTGATATAGATCGTGCCCAATGGTTTTCTGCCAACCTTGATGCAGGGCGTGTATTTGTAAACAGCCATGTACGCTTTTTCCCTCGAACCCCAATTGGCTTTAGAAAAGATAGCGGAGTGGGTACGGATGGAGGCCTAACAGGTCTCGAAAATTTCACCCAAGTTAAGACTGTGCACTTGATGCAACAATAAAATAGAAAGTATAGAGATTATGGATTTAAACGAAGCCCTTCCTTTACTAACCGAAAATCATACAGCTGTCGCTATTACAGTCAATAAAGATGGTCGACCTCAGTCGACTGTGGTCACCACGGGGATGGTCGATGGGAAATTGAGCTGGATATCTCGAGGTAGGACTATAAAGGTAAAAAATATTGAACGTACTGGACGCGCCACTGTAACCGTAGTCAATCTTATTACGCGTCGATATGTCACGGTAGAGGGTCCTGCAATAATTAGCTATTGGCCTGATCAAGCTGACCAAATAGACGATCACATCAAGTTGCTTAAGGATGTTTACATTGCGATGGATAGAAGCCCAAGCCAAAGCGATTTTGAATTTTCTGAAACAATGAAAAATGAAAAACGTACTGTAATTTCGATCATTCCGGAATCAATTTACGGAAGCTTGAACCAGAGGTAACTACTGTTTCTTCCAAGTTAAATTAATGTAATTGTTAAGTTTTTATGGTTTAATGCCTATTAAGTCTTGGAGAGAATGTATGAAATACGATCTTATCATCACTGGGGCTCATGTACTTGATCCCGCAAACGGGATTGATGGTGTTACTTCAATAGGTATCAAGGATGGTAAATTCTCTGAAATCTCAGAATTCCTTGATCCTACAGAATCTGAACATGTAATTGATGCAACTGGAAAATACTTGAGTCCAGGTTGGTTCGATATGCATGTGCATGTTTACAGTAATCTGGCATTTTCTGATCCCGATACTATTGGGGTTTTACACGGCGTCACCACGATGGTAGATGCTGGTGGAGCAGGAGTCTGGACGTATCAGGATTACCGTGATTATTGGGAAGGTCAATCCAAGACCGAAGTCTATTCATTCTTAAGTGATCAGCCTGTAGGTATTTTATTAGGTACTCGAGAGGATTTAGCAAACCGCGCACATACAAATAAAGATGTGCCTATGCAGCACTTTCATGACATTGTGTCTGTTAATAGGGAGCACATACTAGCAATAAAATCCGGGGTTCATACATACAATGGATTCGATAGAGTCAAAGATGCCTGGAAAATATGCGAAGCCGTCGGACTTCCTAAGTACTTGCACATTGGGGATATTCGCAAGCCACCGGGGATTCGCTTTACTCGTGAAGCTATGGATATGCTAAGTACGGGAGATTGCTTTACGCATGTTTATACAGGTAATTGGGGCAACATTCTTGATGACGAAGGTAAAGTGTTGCAGGAAGTCCGTTCGGCTATTAAGCGAGGTGTAGCAACTGATGTTGGATATGGAGGACTTAATTTTTCATTTAAAGCCTTTGATACGCTGATTGAACAAGGGATTATTACCGATGTCATCAGTTCAGATTTGCAAGGTGTTAACATCACTGGTCCATGTCATTCATTAGCACATGTTATGTCTATTTTTTTGAATCACGGATTCACAATGAATGAAATAATAGAGAGAGTCACTATTCGCCCTGCGAAACTCCTCGGGTTAAATCATAAAATAGGAAGTATCAGTCCGGGCATGCCAGCTAGAGTTACTGCTTTTGATATTCAAACTGGAGATTATATTTTTCGTGATACCAAAGGAGAATCGCGACGGGGGGAATCGATGATTGTACCTCGATGGGTTCTAATGGATGGTGAATACATTGAAAGCGACGAAGCTCCAGGGCTACAACAAAAGAACTGGTCTTTCATGCCTCGGTCTAATAATCAGGACAATGAGAACGATTTAACTCCACAGCAGATAGAGTTCGTTCGCCACTTGGCGAGCGCAGTTACCAAAGCTAATTGGGATGATGGGCTTTCAATTCAGACATTTTATAAGCAGGCTTTAAAAGATTGTGAAATTTTGAATCGTGATGCTGCAAATGCAATTTATGATTTACTTCTAGAAAGCAGGTTCTCAGTGCCTCCCGGCTGGCTTATGTCTGCAATGGAACGAGATGTAGTTTTGCATCAATTACAAAACGTATAGTTCTTAGAGTATCAAGGAAGTATGACTAAAAATAGTGAAATAATAAGGATTCAGCGCCCAGATGACTTAGTTACTTATGGCATTGCATGTGTTACTTACGAAGAACAAGACATCGTTATTTTGTCACATGGCGATGGGTACCGTGCAATTGAACGATGGTGCCCTCATGAAGATGGAGACTTAGGAGAGGGATTGATGTTCGGTGAGCATGTCAAATGCCCGATCCATGGGTATATATTTGAATTGGATAAAGGGCAATGTTTGAATCAATTGAACATGAGAGCACAAATTTACGAAGTAGAAGTTGATTCAGAGGAACTCGTTTTACGAAAAATTGACTAATCACTAGCATTTCTATAATGAGTTATATCTAGCTCTTTCAATAAACGCGACATTTCAAATGAATAAGACTAGGATGCGACAATGAATTCTAAAGCTGTTCCAACGTTGAGTCCTCGAGCGGAGCGCAGAGCTACTGGACTAATTTATTTTGTGGGGTTCACTTACCACATCGGATTGGGCGCAACTTTACTACTTGTACCGCTGTATGGACTGTACCTTGGTTTTGCTCTTGATGAGCTAGGTGTAATTATTGCATCGCAAGCTGTCCTTGGCCTGTTTTTACGATTGTTTGCAGGAGCAATAGCAGATCGATTTGGAGAGCGATGGGTAATTTTAATTAGCTTTGGGACTATGGTTCTAGGTGCCGCAATTATTGGAATATCTACTACGTTTTGGCCATTGATCATGGGGCAGACTTTTCTAGGCGTCTCTCGAGCTACGTATTGGACAGCTACACAGTCGTATTGCAGCAGAATTAATCCTGCGAAGTCAGGGACAGTGCTGGGGCGTATGACGAGCTCAAGAATGGCAGGGCAAATGGTTGGTGCTGCACTTGCAGGGTTTATGGCGGAAGCCTTCGGGTATGGCTTTGCATGGGCTATTCTCGTAGGACTAGGTGTTTTTGGATTATTAGGTTCCGTTATTTTACCGATTCTTCCCAGGAAAGACGTGATTAGGGGATTTGGGCAAGCACTTGCTCCTATTCCTTCAATGGCTCGAGATACAAGTATGGCTATGGCAGGGTATACATCTTTTGTGGCTTCAACCGCCATGACTATGGCTGTGATTTTATTGGTTCCTTATTTTCGTGACATTGGAAATGGTGAAACACGAATAAGTATTTTGTTAACTATAGGGTTAATCGGAAGTGTGGTAATAGGGATAATATTTGGAAGAATCGTCTCGTATACGGGGCAAAGTAAACTTTATCTATATACATTATTTGTTCTCGGATTAGTCATGTGGAGTTTTCCCATTTGGGGGAATGTATTTGTAATTATGATTGCGATCATGCTTCTTCATGGAGTACTCTACGGGACCCTAAGTGCTCTTTATCCCTTGACCGCTGCTACTTACAGTTCTGATGAGCAGCGGGGGCTTGCAATGGCGTATGTTGGGCTATACTGGGCTGTTGCACAAATAGCAGTTCCTGCTTGTTTTGGGGTTATAGCAGAGAACTTTGGATTGAAGGATTCTTTCTGGATTGCCGGTGTAATGTTTCTAGCATTTGCCATCTCTATGCCAATTCTTTTTCCTCGCCTGACCAAGCATCGAGGTTTGGATTGATAACCTGATGTTCGCACCAAAACCCGTGATACTAGTTGGGCTGATCACCGCAATTTGCTTGCTTGGAGATTCGGCACTCTACGCATTATTGCCTTCACGATTTGAAGTTTTTGCAGTAACTCCTACAGGGGTAGGCATCATTTTAGGGATAAATCGCTTTATTCGTATCCTATCGAACGGATGGGCTAGCCGTGCCTACGAGCGTTATGGGTTTTATCGCCCATTTGCCTTTTCAATTTTCCTAGCAGTAATTACCACATTGGGATATGGAATCGGGAAAGGGCTTTGGCCTCTAGTTATCGCTCATGGAATGTGGGGAATCGCATGGTCATTAATTCGTATGGGCGGGTACCTCGCGGTAATTGACTCGAGTAAAGGCAATACAGGGCAGCTAATGGGTTACCTACAAAGTTTTTCTCGAGGTGGTAGTTTACTTGCAGTAATTATCGGAGGCGTTTTATCTGATTTTAATGGCGCAAGTAATGTTTTTCTTATTTTTGGAGTCATTACAATTTCTGGTTTTGGGTTATTACCATTTGTTTCATTAAATGGGCATTTGGGATCAGAAAAGAGCACTACCAGAAAATTGGAGAACGCTGAGACACAGAGCCAAGATCCTAAGATCGGAGCAGCTCGGACATCCTACATATGGATATCTACCGTTACGAGTTATCTTGTTCGTGAAGTGCGCGAAATCATTGGAGTAGGTGAAGTATCTGAGAGAGGATTAATCAGGACCCTCTACTTTTTGGCGTTTGTTGGGTGGTTAATTGTTGCAGGCTTAGTGGTAGCTACTACGGGTTGGCTTGTACGTGAAATTGTAGGTGAAGAAGCTATTATGTTCGGCTTTGTTTTGGGAGTAGGAACGCTTACGGGACTCATTATTGCAATCCGTTGGCTCGGTGATTTAAGTTTAGGTCCAGTTATAGGATATTTGTCTGATCGTGCTGGTCGCCCTGTGGTTATAATTACATCGCTCTGTATCATAGGTGCTTCGTTAACTGCAGTTGCTATAATTCCAACCTTGTGGATAGTTATTCCGTCATTTACCTTAATCTTCTTCTCCGGTACTGGACTTTTAGTAACCTTGAATGCCTCAATTGCAGAAAATGCACCACCTCAAACCCGTCTGGCAATTTTAGGTAGGTATGCTACATTTTCGGATATCGGGTCTGGTACAGGGCCCATTATTGGATTGGCGATGGTCGAGCATTTAGGTGTCAGCTGGGCGTACGGCCTTGCAGCTTTCATAATTTTTCTGACGGTAGGTGTTTTTATGAAGAGGATTCAGGAAAATAATTAATAATCCTGAGTTTCACTTAAGTAATGCTGCACTCATTATCCGACTAGAAAGCCCTCCAATATTAGAGGGCCTACTTTCTAGTTTCAGGCGTGATAATACACAAGTAATTAAATTAATATTTATGATTATTTTATCAACGCTTTACATCAATGTGGTAGCAAAAATAAATATTAATACCGACATAAACCAAGCGCTAATAAAGTAAGCAATGTTTTTAGCATTTAAGTTATTTTTGACAAGCTGAGTGATTAAAACAGTCATACCTACTACCAATGACATAAATCCCGTAAGGCCACTAAAGCCAATTAACGTGCCCGCAACCATATCTACGGTATCTCCATCTGGCATTAAGGAAAAAATAATGGAGAGTAATGAAAATCCCATAGAAGTAAAAGGTGCTATTAGGAGGATGAGTAATCTTCCCGTATCTAACGTTTTTTGTGACTCTTGATTTACCATAGCTCCTCCTCGGGTGGAATTTTATCATGTAAAATTTGCGTTGTGGCTTAATTCGTAAACAATTTGATCCGTTATTACGGGTTGCAATATATAAAGACCCTTGAGGGTAAAAATGAATCTATTTCAAATCATGTCAAAAATATTTAAATGGCGCTCTTTGGTATTAATTAGTGTTTTGGTTGCGAGCACTATTGGTTCGTACTCATACTTTTCCGCTGAACAATCTGCAAGTAATGAGGTATTGTCAGCGGATGAGCAATTGGTCGCTGCCCGAATAGACGATTTACGTGATTTGGTCTCCATTAGCGGCAGTGTCGTATTTCCTAGGCGAGAAAAATTATCTTTTGGGATAACTGGTGATGTGGCGGATGTTTTTTATGAAGAAGGAACTTTAGTTGAAGCTGGGCAGAAATTAGCATCGATTGATCCCATAACAAGTGCAGAAATAGAAAAATCTATAGCTGAATCGGCTGTTAAAGCTAGAGACGCTAATGAAGCATTAAACGCGGCAGTAGGCGCTCCTGATAAATTGGATTATGCAAAGTCACTTGAAGTAGTAGCTAGGACTAAGCTGTTACTTCAAAAAGCCGAGGATACTTTAGAAGACTTGAAGAAAAACGATAGGACTGAGGTAACTGATGCTCGTTTGGATTTGATGCGTTTTGAAAAAGTATACAAAAATACGCAATTAGACCTTGCGTTTATAGAGAGTGATGCGAAAGAAAAAATTACTGATGCCAATGAAGCATTGCTCTCGAGTAAGACCAATTATTCAGATACATATCGACGCTGGCTGGGCATTGTCTTAACTCCGAATGAACTGCAACAGAGCCCTGAATTATTATTCACTTCACATGGTGTTAACTTGAAAAGTTTATTCGAGGGAAGAGAAGTGTTAAATAGTGGTAGTTCTACTATCCCTCCAATTGATGACACGAATACTCTTTGGGATGAGGTGACTATTTATTCTTGGTTATCACTTTATCCAGGTTTGGTAAAAGGGGTTTGTCCAGATGGCGCTCCGGTTAAAGGGGTGTGTGCTGAACAGGAAATTAATGATGTATGGAATGCCGTTGGTAGTGCAGTTAGTAATCTTAATTCGATTCAACTATCTACTTCAAAAGATATCGTTAAGGCTCAACAGGCAAACGATAAGGCAAGGAAAGATTATATAAAGGCAAAAGATAGCTTTGATTCTCTTTCAAACCTAGACCCTTTGGAACTAGCGAAAGCTGAAGCTGATGCTAAATTGGCAAAGGCGACTTACCTGGATGCGCAGGAAAAACTTCAGGAGCTTGAGAGTGACGTAGACAATTATGAACTTGCTGAGCTTCGCGCTAAATTGCTGTACGAAGAAAAATTACTTGAAAATTACTCTTCACAACTAATAAAAACGAACTTGACAGCTCCATTTACCGGATTAATTGACACTGTTTCAATGGTTTCAGGAGATCGAGCAAATCAAACTAGTGTGTTCATTGAAATGGTTGATACTAAGCTAGTAGAGATCCATGGTTCGGTAGATGAAATTGACGTTCTTTCGCTGGCAAAAGGAATGCCGGTAAATATTTCGATGAACTCTATACCTGATCGTCAATTTACTGGTGTTATAAAGCGAATTGGTAATGCCTCTAATGGCCAAAACAACGTAGTAACATTTCCTGTCGAAGTTGAGATGACTGTCCCAGATGGAGTAGTCGTAAGAGAAGGGCTTTCCGCAACTATTGATATCGTGCTTGAAGAATATCGGAACGTCTTGTTGGTCCCCACGTCGGCTATTTATGGTGACTTTTTAGCCCCCCTTGTCAGAGTAATGAAAGATGGAATCATTCAAGAACAGCCTGTTCGTTTGGGTGCAAGCGATGATTTCTGGGTCATAATTGAGCGAGGTCTTGAATCTGGCGATATGGTCATTATGCCCGAGCCTGCCTCTGCAAATACTCAAGGAAGTAGCTTCAGATCACTAACCGGATCTGGGCGAGGTGGCGGTTCTGGGCGAGGTGGCGGTTCTGGAAATCGAGGGAATTAATTTTGAGTATTATCGAAATTAGTAACTTGAGGAAGGTATACAAACTTGGCTCCGTACAAGTCCCTGTATTAAATGGGATTAATTTAACGATTAATAAAGGTGAAATGGTTTCGATTATGGGGGCATCTGGATCTGGTAAATCTACCCTCTTGAACATAATTGGTTGTTTAGATGTACCTACTTCTGGCGAATACTGCTTGGAAGGGGAGAGAATTAATGGTCTTAATGATGATGCTTTAGCATCATTGAGGGCGTCTAGAATAGGATTTGTATTTCAAAATTACAACTTGCTTCCAAGACTTAATGCGGTCTCCAATGTTGAACTCGCTCTTTTATATAAAAAATCATCTGATGTGAGAAAACGAGCAATGGAAGCTTTAGATGCAGTAGGGCTTGGGCATCGTTATTCACACAAGCCCATGGAATTATCTGGCGGAGAGCAGCAGCGAGTAGCAATCGCTAGGGCATTAGTTAAAAACCCGGCGGTGCTACTAGCAGATGAACCGACAGGTGCTTTAGATTCTCGTTCAAGTTCAGAGATTATGGGCATTCTCCAGAAACTTAATAGGGATAAAGGTTTAACTGTAATATTAGTAACCCACGAACACGATGTTGCTTTACATACTCAACGCATCATTTCATTCAGTGATGGCGAAATAGTGAACGATTCTCTTACAAAAAATTCAATGAACCTAGAACATAATGGTGGGCAATGAAACTCGTTGCTCTGGTACATACAGCTTGGTCATCAATAGGCAGTAATCGCCTTCGTACCACGCTAACTCTGTTGGGAATAATTATTGGTGTTTCTGCGGTTATTGCTTTGATGTCAGTTGGTAGAGGGGCGCAAGAATCGATTACTGCAAGAATTGAATCATTAGGAACGAATTTATTGTTTATCCGTCCATCAAATGACGGAGTTTTAACGATGGCAGATGCCCGTGCTTTATCAAATTCTGTATTTGCTCCATCAATTAAAAACGTGGCACCAGAACTTCAAGCGAGCGCGGTAGTGGTTTTTGGTGAGAATGGCCGTAATATCCCTCTGTTTGGCGTGACAACTGGGTTTGCTCGAATAAGGAATTTCATTGTCAGTCAAGGTGAATTTATTTCACCGGCTCATGTTATAGGTAAAAATAATGTAGTAGTCCTAGGATCACGCGCAAAAGAAAATTTGTTTGGTACTAGAACCCCTCTCGGTTCCGAAGTGTTGATTAATGGACTTCCATTTACGGTTATCGGAGTACTTGAAAGCAAGGGAGCAAATACATTAGGCAATGAAGACAATCGCGTATTTATCCCTATTTCAACCGCACATTTCAAGGTTGTGAGAAATGCTGACTTAAATGGCGATATTCCTTTAACTACGATTAATGCTCAAGCAAAGACGGGCTTGATTGAATCGGCTAATAAAGAAGCTACTACGTTATTGAGGCTCAGACATAAAGTAACAGAAGAAGACGATTTTACGGTAAGTAGCCAGCAGACAGTAATCGATGCGCTTGCAGAAACGACGGCTACATTGACTGTTTTTTTGGGAGCGGTTGCTGGTATCTCCCTTATTGTCGGTGGAATTGGAATCATGAACATTATGCTTGTCTCGGTAACGGAGAGGACAAAAGAAATAGGAATTCGCAAAGCCATGGGTGCTAGTCGCAGGGATATACTTTCGCAATTTATTATTGAGGCTGTATTAATAAGCTTAGTAGGCGGAGTTTTGGGAGTGGGATTAGGAGTAATTGCTTCGAATTTA
>CEUL01149650.1_pt1 | contig 17498 bp, 16 predicted proteins | sample 427021 | NCBI WGS metagenome assembly CEUL01 (sample SAMEA2622800, study PRJEB7988) | marine metagenome | isolation source: saline water (ENVO:00002010), including | reverse complement strand
GCCCGCCATGCCTGGCGGCGATACGCGTGCGATCTCAGCGAGTAGGACGCCTTGATACCCAATGCCGGTTAAACCATAAACAAATGCAACTATCCAGACGGCTGTTGTCTGCCAAGTTTCGGTGACTAGGCTGATTGCCATGTGTGCAAAGCCCATAGAAAAGCCCAGAAGAGCGAGTAGCATCAGCGGAGATAAATATTTCGTCCCAACCCAACCCCAGATAAGTCGTCCGATAACACCAGCACCCATTGCTATCGAATAGGCAAAACCAGCATTGGTAAGTGTCCAACCAAGTCCAAGTGAGAGGAATGAAATGAAAAAAGAGGCGAATGCCAATTGTAGGCCGGTGAACGCGAAAAGTCCCAGAGCTAACTCTCTGACACGTCTATCGCTTATTACGGCGGTTAGGGTTGCGCGGATATCGTTCATTTTTAAGCTACGCCGCGGCTGGCGGTCGGAGTCAAATTCAGTGCGGAGCGGCTGCAGCAGTAGTGCGAGTGCTAACGCCATTAAGGCTGCGCAGACTAGAGCGCCGCGCCAGCCAAAAAGCGATACGTATACTGGTAAAATCATTCCCGCGATTACTCCCCCGATCGGCACGCCGGTCTGTTTGATTGAAAAAATCAGCGGTGCGTTGGCTGGATCAGCATACCGGGCAAGAATTTGGGAGCTTGCCGGTGTTGACGGCCCACCGCCGAGGCCCGTCACTAAGGCGCCGATGACGAACAGTGATGTCAGTCCGGGTGCATTGATCATTAATCCGATAGCCACAACGAATAGACAAGCTTGGCTGACGCGAAGAGCGCCAAACCTAAGGAGGAAACCGCCTCCAGCCAGCGATGAAATCATTGACCCACCATAAAGGAATGCAGTGTAGAGACCGACTAAGCTGGGATTTAAACCGGTTTCTGCGGCGATAGGTGGCGCCAAAACAGGAATGGTCAGGCCGCTCATGGTCGATAGAGACTGCTGAAGAAGCATGGCTATAGCTGCAGTGTAAACGACGGGAATTTTTATTCGCACAGAGGTTCTCGAATGGTTTTAAATGCCGAGAATCATTGCGAATACCTTGCGGCCCAGTAGGCTGTCTGGGTCGCACAAGTCGAAGACGATATTGAAATGGTTGCGGTCCGGGTGTTCGAAGATATCAGCCTCCCATCCATTCAATTTCCAGGCATTCGCAAGCAGTGCACTCTGCCGCTTGAACTCCGTCGTTTCCGAAGCACCATATGACAAAATCAGCGGACATCCGGACTCTGGCAAATTATTTACTGGACTGTTTCGCGCGGCTTCGTCTGCATCTAGATTCGCCCAATCATTTATACAGGACAGCCGGACGGGTTCGAGGTCATGTAGACCACTGAGAGGAATAGCACCTTTTACAACATTTTTCGGTACACCAAAGTCTTTATGCCAGCCCCCTGCCACCATCATACCGGTCAGGTGACCGCCGGCGGAGGATCCGCAGACGAATATTTGGTCTGGGTTGCCACCGAAATCGGTAGCGTTATTCCAGGTCCAACTGATAGCCGCCCGACATTGGCGGACGATATCGCTAATGGACGCACCGTCTCCGACTAGGGTGTAATTGACGCTGACGACGGCGATACCATGCTGCACCATGGTCGACGCCATGAAGGACGAATCCTTATGGCTTAGCATTCGCCAGTACCCGCCATGGATAAAGATAAAGACCGGCGCATTGTGACCTGCAGGAAAAATATCGATCACTTCGTCCGGTCGGTCACCATAGGGCACATCTTCTCTACAGCCGGGCAGTTCGCGCGCCTTCCGGCTCTGTTTTGCATAGTCAGCCATGAAAGGCTCGATGCTTGGAACGGTTTTTGAAATCAGGTATTCATTATCGAGCGTAACCTGATCAAAATTGGCATAGACGTTTGCCATTTGCCTATCCTATAGATTCGAATTCAGATCGAAATTGGCTTTTCTCTTTTCGCGCAAGCTCCTCAAGCCTTCTTTAGCGTCGGGCCCGGTAAAGCCAAGAAACTCGAGTGCTAAAGAGGTATCGAAGTTAGGGCCCATCATGCGCAACCAATTATTTAGTGCGTATTTTGTGAACCGAATTGCTGATGGGGACCCGGCAGCTAGTTTTTCGGCTACTTTGATGGCCGTATCTTGTAGTTCGCTTTCCTCTACGCAAATTGAGACGAGTCCGATTCGTTCAGCCTCCTCTCCTGATACAGGTTCGCACAGCAATAGATAATATTTAGCTTTAGCCATGCCGCACAGCAATGGCCATATAATTGCAGCATGATCACCCGCGGCAACACCCAGCCGCGTGTGGCCGTCTATAATTCGAGCGTCCTTGGCGGCGATGGATATATCTGCCAGTAGTCCTGCTACTAATCCGGCTCCGACGGCGGGTCCATGCATCGCGCTGACGATTGGCTTGGAGCAGTTTATAACGTTGTAAACGAGGTCGCGTGCTTCTTTCCAGACTCGGGCGCGGACCTCAAACTTATCAATCATCTCATCGATCATGTTGAAATCCCCACCTGAGGAAAATGCGCTGCCCGCGCCGCGCAGTATTGCAACAGAGATGTCTGGATCCGCCTCAACATCTTTCCATACACGACCTAACTCATCGTGCATGGTTTCGTCGGCAGCGTTGAGCCGCCCTGGCACGTCCATAGTGATTCGAAGAATGCGGTCCGAGGGGGTATCGAATTTCAAGCGTTCGTAGCTTGAATAACGGTCCTTCATGTTCTCTCTCCTTTTCCGCAAGACGGAAATCATATACTAGATTCTTCTATATAACCCGTTGGCATTTTGGGGAAATCGCGAAAGAATTGTAGTACTTTGGTTTGCTTGATCTTGGCCAACCTACCGTAAATATCGCCTAGTGAATTTTATTTGATCACGTATCCGAGTTTCTCCGGACCGCAATTATGATGAGGGAACTGGCTTCGGGTAAAAAGGGTATCATATACTGACCAAAAATTATATAATATTTCCATTTCATCTGAAATTAAAAAAATTTTTTTAAAAAAAGGTCAGTAATTTTGACATAAATGGCGACTTAATCAGCTTAAAAAGCGATTATATATAGTTCGTTGCTGCGCTTCAACGCTGATAGGTTCAATCTTCAGCCATTCTTGGGAAGTAGTGAGGATTGCCCTCAAACTCGCGGCTCCTTACTAGATCTTCAACCCTTTTTAACAGATTAATATTCTTGGATCCGCTGCGAAATTGGCGCGTTCCCTATATCGAGCTAAGAATTGGGACAGTAAACGATTGAATTCAATAGGGTTTTCAAGATTTCCCAAGTGCCCAACATCATACATCAAGTGATATTCCGCGCCTTCAATCCCCTCTGCGACCCTCTTGGTGAGACTGGGTAACGTCAGCAGGTCGAATTCTCCACCAATCACCTGCGTCGGGACGCGGATCTCCGAAAGTACGTGCTCGCGATCAAATTTTGTTGTTGCCTCGACAGTCTTTATATATGAATCAACATGGATTCTCGACATTGCAGCAATTGCGCGCGATCTAGCATCCTCTGAAGCGTTGGGGCCGGCGAGACTATCGATGACTGCTGGCGCAAGAACTGACGGTGATAGCCCCTCTTCAAGTAACGGCTTCCGTCGCGTGTCAACGAAATCACGCTGGGCCGTCGAAGAAAGCGCGTCGAATCGCGCGTGCACCCCCGCCAGAGTAAGGGAAGCGAATCGATCAGGGAAATTAGCGTATACCTCTAAGGCAATACGCCCACCCATGGAAATTCCGACAATATGCGATCTATCTACTGCAAACGCATTTAGAACTTCGGAGACATCTTGGGCCATGTCTGTAAAACTAAGGGGTCCGTCATAGTCATCACTGCCACCGTAGCCACGGGCATCCCAAGCCGCCGCACAATAACCAGCCTCCGAGAGGCTCAGAAGTTGGTGTGCCCAAATCGATCGGTCACCGCCAATTCCGTGCAGCATTAATACTAGCGGACCATCGCCGATGTATTCGACAGCGATGCGTGGCGATCTCCCTATAAAAATCACATTTGCCCCGTCTAGATGAGGTGCCAACGCTGATTCTGAAGTTCCTGTCATCCGCTACTTTTGCGCGAAGGGGCAATACGATCAAGCACCTGCACCAATTCTAATTGCATAGGTATGAAAAGCACTCAATACCAAAGTCTTGCTCCCACGATGCGCATCGACAACAATGGCCAATATTCCTCGGCCGCAATGTATCGGCCCTATTCCCTCTTGGCCTCCTAACACAGGAAGCCATGGTAGACCCGGGAGTAGTAAACCCAAACTCAAAACAGGGAAATCACACAATGTCCGACGCTTTTATTTGTGACGCTATCCGTACCCCCGTCGGCCGCTACGGTGGTGGTCTCAGTGCGGTTCGAACCGACGATCTCGGGGCCGTGCCGATAAAAGCGCTAATGGACCGGAATAACTCGGTCGATTGGGAAAAAATCGACGACGTTTATTTCGGTAGTGCTAATCAGGCTGGTGAAGATAATCGCAATGTGGCGCGCATGTCCGCGCTGCTTGCAGGACTACCACTCGAAGTCGGTGGCGCCACAGTAAATCGCCTGTGTGGCTCCGGCATGGAAGCGACCGCACAGGGTGCTCGGGCGATCCGCGTCGGTGAGGCAGATATGGTAATTACCGGCGGTGTCGAGAGTATGTCCCGCGCACCGTTTGTGATGGCAAAGGCTGACTTACCGTTTTCGCGGAAGGCGGAAATATTCGATACGACGATTGGGTGGCGGTTTGTGAACCCCAAGATGGAGAAACTATTTGGCGTTGATGCGATGGGAGAGACGGCCGAAAATCTTGCGGAGGAGCACCAGATCACCCGGGCCGACCAAGATAAGTTCGCACTCTGGTCCCAGCAGAAAGCAGAGGCTGCTCAGAAACGGGGATATCTTGCATCGGAGATTATTGCCGTTAATGTCCCACAACGGCGAGGGGTCGACGCGGTTATCGACTCGGACGAGCATCCGCGTCACGGCACCACTTTGGAAGACCTCTCTAATCTTCGTCCTGCTTTTAAAAAAGATGGTAGCGTCACCGCAGGTAATTCCTCTGGCGTTAATGATGGTGCTGCGGCTTTGCTTTTGGCTAACGAGGAAGCAGCGAAGAAGCACGGGCTCACTCCGCGTGCCCGTATCATTGGGGCTGCCACTGCCGGTGTTCCACCGCGTATTATGGGTATTGGTCCGGCGCCCGCAACACGAAAGGTTTTAGAAAAATCGGGACTTACTCTGGACAATTTAGATGTAATGGAATTTAACGAAGCCTTTGCGGCTCAGGCGCTCGCCTGCACTCGCGACCTCGGAATTGCGGACGATGACGAGCGTATTAATCCTAATGGGGGCGCGATTGCGCTTGGACATCCACTTGGTATGTCAGGGGCAAGGCTAATGACTACCGCGCTAAACCAGCTTGAGCGAGCAGGTGGAAAATACGCGCTTTGTACTATGTGTATTGGAGTTGGGCAGGGAATCTCTACATTAATTGAGCGGGTATAAAGTTAGGGACAATAGTACTGTGGAGTCCGGTTCTTTTCCTTTAAAAAACGGCCTGGTCAGCCGTAAGGGCTTCGCATGAGTTTTTTAAGAGCTACTCATCTCACACCATCGGCGGGACTAGTGAAGCGAGGCGCCCGTAATTTCTGGCTTAGCCCTCCAAGCTGGAGTCAGTGGTCGATTCAAATGGATCGACATCCAATTTGAAACCGATACCACGCGCTTTCGCTTTTTCGTAGAGCAGCTTTCCAATGACTTGGTCACCGACCCCCCAGAACGCATTCTGTTTAAAAAATGTGATCTGGTCGTTTTCCGTCCGTCCAGCCTCTCCGCGCATAACCTGTCCTAAGTCGGCTACCTTGTCCCAGGAGATCACGCCTTCTTCTGCTGCACCCCAAACAATGGCGGTACGGTCAAGCTTGTCTTGCTCAATCGAGTTGCAGACTACTACGTCAGCACGTTGCAATGTAGTATCATCGATTTCTCGACGTGCATTTTTTATGAAACCCGCCTCGTGCAGGCCTTTGTTAGACGAGACGAGTGAGCACACATGCGTACCCGGTGAGAGCCAGTCGCCGTCAAAAGTTGGTACGTTGGAATTAGTTGCCGTTAATACGATATCCATATCTTCAACCGCCTCACGCGCGCTATCGACCGCGTTAACATCCATATCTAGGATCTGCCCCATTGCATCCGCGAATCGCTTTCGGTTGTCTTCGTTGGGGCTGAAAACCACCGCGCGCTCGATGCTAGGAATAGCTGCCTTTACTGCGGCTAACTGCCCGCGCGCTTGACCCCTTGAACCAAGGATCCCGACCGTTCTCGACTCTTTTTTTGCCAACCACTTGGTCCCGACGGCGGTAGCGCAGCTTGTCGGTATAACAACGTTTTGGTTGACACCAGGTAGTTCAACAACTTCTAGCTCACCTATCTGGATCGATAAAAGTCCGCCAGTCTCCCCCTCGTATACTACACGGACCCGAGCACCGCGGTGAGAGTATGTTTGGCGCATATCTTCGCCGATAACCGGTTTTTCGGTATGCACTAGTGTGCCAATAGTGTTAGGTGTGTTGGGGGCCCCCATGTGCATCGTCAGTCGAACACCTGCAGCGGAGTGAACGCGTTGGCGCATTTCGGCAAACCATTTATTTTGGGACCAATCTACAAAGCCCTGTTCCATCGCGTCTACGGCTTCTTTGATTGTTATCAGTCCTTTGACATCTGACGGGCCTAATACCAACACCATTATTAGTTATCCTTATTTTATTGTTCAATTCAGTCTAGCGAGACAAACACAGCTAGGGTATGCAAATGGATATGACCAGCATCCCAGAGAACTTAAAGGCAGCCGTGGGCCGCACTGTAATGGAGGAAGATACGATCTCGGCTGCTCCTGTTGCTAGCTTGATGGCAACATTTGGTCTAGATCATTCCGAAATTCGAACTGGCGACCAATTACCGCCACTTTGGCATGGCCTATTTTGTAATGCAAAGCTACCTCCCGATAGGCTTGGGGTCGACGGTCTTGCAAGGGATGAGGGACTTCTGCCCGCCGCGATCGATTATCCAAATAAACTTTTCGGTGGCGCTCGTTTCGACTTTCGGTCGCCTCTCCATATTGGTGACAGAATACGGAAAGAGTCTCAGGTAATGTCATTTGATTTTAAAAATGGCCGATCCGGCGAATTTATCGTATGTCTTGTCCAACATAGGGTTTCAAACGATGACGGCCTCGCAATAGTTGAGGATAACAATGTTATTTTCCGTCCTGCGTCGCCCACGGCGGTCGGTGTCTCGCCTGAGCTGGAAGCGCCGCCGCTACCGCACGCAGACCTTACCTGTGTGATAACCCCCGATCCCATCTTAATGTTTCGGCATTCGGCATTGACCTTTAACAGTCACCGTGTGCACTACGATCGGAACTACGTTGTCGAAAGGGGCTATCCGGGGCTTTTGGTGCAGGGCACGTTGATTGCACGGCTGATGTTAAACATGCTGTCCTATGAAAAGCCGGATTTTACCATAAGTGAGTTTTCTTTCCGGTCAGGAAAGCCAGTCTATGATACTGGAGACATCACCCTCGGGATTTCAGTCGACGGTGACACCGCCGATTTTTGGGCGGCGGGTAGTGATGGTTTTCTCGGTATGACAGCGTACGCGGTACGCGAGGCCATATCTTAATTTAAATCTATCGTTGGCGAGATGCTTATAAGATGCAGGCATTTTTGCAGAAACTGCGAGGAGCTGCGAAAGGACGCTCCGTCATCCTTTACCGTGTTCTCCCGGCATCCACAGGATGTCTGAATTTCCATTATCGTTGGCTTGCCGTGCCAGAACGAATAGCAGGTCCGACAGGCGGTTGATATACTTAAGTCCATGCGGATTTATTGGCTCATCATCGGCTAGTGCTACCATTGCCCGCTCCGCCCTTCGGCAGACCGAGCACGCAAAGTGCATATTGGCTGCCAAGTCGGTCCCTCCCCGTATTATGAACGATTTTAGTGGTTCCAAAACTTCGTTGGCGGCATCAATTTCCAATTCAAGTCGTTCGACCTGTGCAGGTTGGATTCTTAGGCGTCCGTCTTCGTGATTGTCGCCGGGTCGAGTAAGGTCTGCACCTAAATCAAACAGGTCATTCTGAACGCGCGCCAACAAGGCGTTTAACTTACTGTCATCCGCGCTGCAACGGGCGAGGCCGATAACTGCGTTTGTTTCATCAATATCACCCTGGGCTATGATCCGAGAGCTGTTTTTTGCAACTCGGCTACCGTCCCCCAACGAGGTTTCACCTGCATCACCCCCACGGGTATAAATTTTGTCCAATTTGACCATTTTGTGTTCCGATAATTAAAGGCTTTGAATTTGTATTATCGTTCGGCCCGAACAAATACCATAGACCCAATTGAATAATTGCCGATTCGCCCCATTAAGTGTATGTACACTGGAATGAATGATCAAACGATTGAAAAAGAACCAACCCAAGTTCGAATTGCGTGGCACTGCACGTGTTTCAACGTTCGAAGAGCATCCCGGGCGGTGACAGAATTCTATGACAGTATTATGGCTCCGAGCGGAGTAAAAGCTACTCAATTTACCATGCTGGGGGCTGTATCGTTGATGGGGCCAGCCTCGGTGACACAACTCGCAGAAAGGCTTGCCCTTGATCGCACGACACTCACGCGGAATTTAAAAGTATTAGCTGATCAGGGAATGGTATCTATATCTGCTGGCAACGACCGGCGAGAGCGAGTCGTTAAGGTCACCGTTGAAGGCCAAGCCGCCATTGATCGCGCAACTCCGGTCTGGCAAAAGGCTCAAGCGATAATCGTCGAAAAATTCGGCGAAGACCGCTGGCGCCAGATGATCGAGGACATGAGCGAGTTAGGTGAACTTACTGAAGATATCGACTCCAAGCGTAAAAAGTGACTGTGATGGTTTGCCGCACTTACTTAATAGATTAGACTGCCTGATCTCACCGCGCCGAAGCGCGGCTTCCCAGTAATTTTTTCGGCGACACTGGTTTGCTTTTTAAAATAATCTCGGTCATTGCTCCGGTATTCGTTTGCGCAGGCTTAGGTTTCGTCTGGGGTCGCACAGGAAGGCCGTTTGATACCCGAATGGTCGGTGCGTTGGCGTTAAACCTTGGCATGCCGTGTTTGGCATTTTCGACCCTTACAAGCCTGAACGTTAGTCCCAAAGCTTTTATCGAGATGGTTGGAGCTTACGGGCTGGTACTGACCTTTTTTCTTTTTATCGGGCTGACGACTATCTGGATCATGAGAGTGCCGTCTCACACCTACCTGCCGATCTTTACCTCATCTAATACCGGAAATATGGGCCTGCCGCTCTGCCTCTTCGCTTTTGGGCCAGAGGGACTGGCGCTCGGAATCTGCATATTTGTGATGTCTTCAATTTTTAGTTTTACGGTGGGTTGGAGCATCTACGCTGGCCGCCTTGCAGGCGATGTTCTGTACAATAATCCGCTAATCTATGCTGTAGGTATAGCGTTAATTTTCATGATCAGTGGTATCAATCCACCGGTATGGCTAGCCAATGCCTCCGAATTAATCGGCGGTCTTGCTATCCCGTTGATGTTGGTCTCGCTTGGCGTTGCCATTGCAAATATGCGAGCGCGAGGGGCCGGGCGTATTGTGATCATCTGCATAATCAAGCTAGTCGGCGGGTTCACTGTGGGGTACGCGATCGCCAGTGGCCTTGGCCTTGAGGGAGCTGCACGCGGTGCGTTAATGATAGAAGCGGCTATGCCGGTCGCTGTGCACAATTACATGTTCGCCCAGCGTTTCAATAGGAACGCCGCTGATACTGCTAGTATGATTCTGATCTCGACTGTCATCTCGCTAGTTACGTTGCCGTTCCTGATGTGGCTGGTACTTAACTAAATATGGAAACGATTATCCAACTCACCAATATAATTGTGCCGGTGTTTATCTGCGTCGGATTGGGAGTCCTGTGGGCTAGGATCGGAACCGCTTTCGACTCAAAATTAGTTACCTCGCTTGTGTACAATATTGGGGCACCCTGTCTGATCCTGTCCACCTTTCAGAAAGTTACCCTAACAGCTGAGGCCATGATGGAGGTCGCGCTAGCAACGATCGCCTGTTACACCGCTTTTACGATTATCGCCCTCGTGCTGATCAAACTTATGCGACTCGACATCCCCTCTTATCTTCCGTCTCTAATTTTTCCTCTTACCGGTAGCATGGGACTACCAGTGTCGTACTATGCGTTTGGTAATGAGGGGCTCGCGTTAGCTATAGTTTATTTTACTTTTGGTGCGATAGGTACGTTTACACTCGGTGCTGCGATCGCCGCGGGAAGTTTTTCGTTTAAGAAACTAGCGACGGCACCAGTTATCTACGCGGTTGCCATCGCCGTGGCGTTGCAGCTAACCAGCACGCCCCTCCCAGAATGGATCTTCAATACCACTGACTTACTTGGTGGGATGGTGATCCCGGCACAATTGGTATCGCTAGGCGTATCCCTCCTTCAACTGAAAACCGGCGGTATCGCGCGTAGCTCATTCCTTGGCGTATTCCGACTTGCGATGGGTATAGGTATAGGTTTTGCAATTGCTGAAGCCTTTTCTTTAGAGGGTGCCGCGTGGGCTATCGTTATCATCCAGAGCGCGATGCCGGTCGCGGTGTCTAGCTACCTATTCGCGCAAAAATACGAACGTAAGCCGGAGGAAGTCGCCGGAATGGTGATCGTATCTACGGGTATTTCCTTCGTAACTCTTCCATTGCTGTTGCTGGCTGTCCTGTGAATTGGTGCATAAAGCTCGTACCCGCCAGTAATTTTATTACTGACCAGAAAACAATCGGACGAAAAACTGGATGAACAATAATTCCCTTTCTCTATCCCCGGTTACTTTAAGAATCCTGATAGTTCTCTCCGCTGTTCAGCTTGTCCGCACGGTGTTGCCACCGGACTTAGATGCCTACCTGATCTATTTCCTGGGCTTCAACCCTTTTCGCGCCGGTCATTTTGATCCAGTCTGGATCTATGGTGCGGTTACATCAGTGTTTATTCATGGAGGATGGTCACATCTCCTCGTAAATTCGATGTGGGTTATTATAATTTCCCCACAGATTTTGCCGCATATGTCTCAGAAACGGTTCTTCGCATTTTTTGTCGCGACCGGTGTTTGCGGATCACTTGTTCATTCAGCACTGAATTGGGGTGCAAGCGATGTCTTGGTGGGCGCATCAGGTGCCGCCTTTGGGTTGCTGGGCGCCGGAGGCTATGTCCTACTACGTGGCCGGGATGGATTTTCCAAGCCTTCAGGCAAGGACATTCTGCAATATTCGCTTTTAATGATGATTGTGAATGTTGGATACGCTTTACTCGGCGGCGGCAATATCAGTTGGGAAGCTCACACGGGAGGATTCTTTGCCGGGATGGCTTTGTTCCCGCTCCTGCGATCCGCCCCCGAACATAGATGAGGACCTTTAGCGGCTAAGCTACTAAGCAGAGAGTTCCGACGACGCGTGGGGTAGAGAACGTCTGACGAATTCCCGCATATGATCGAGTTCGGGATAATTAGGAGGTGCATCTGGCTCGATAATAAAATAGGCGAGCCGGAGTTTATCATTGAAGAGCGGAGCATCAGTGTATCCGGCTTCGGCCAGTATGTCGGCGCCTAGCATCGAAAACATCCGATCTTGGCGGTTCGCGGTGCCAACGGCGGCTATAATTGTATCTGCATTTAACTCGACTGCAAGCGCCCAAAGCCCGGCAAAAAGTATTCGAGGATTAAAACCGTTTCTATATTCTGGCATAACGACCAGCCGGCTGGCTTCCGCACAAGCCTCTCGTCGAACGCCTACTTCCGAGAGGATCTTACGGACGTTTGAGCGTCCAAATGCGGTATCGACAAGTGAAGGCAAAGAACTGATCCCGGGTTTTGTTAGACGTACAGCGCCAACCAGCATTTCGCGATCTTGTAGGAGTAAGTGGTGACAATAAAAGTCTAACGGATCCGGGTCACCGTAGGCGTTCCCACCCGGTCCAAAGGCTGGGCGTGCTCCACTCTCAAATAGGATCTGTGATCGCATCGATCTCATCCGCGTGAGCCATTCAGGTATTTTATTCCCCAAGAGACCGGGCGGCTCGATCAGTTGGCATGAGATAAAACCGTCTGAGGCGCCACTCCCGAATGCTACCGTTGCTGTGAGACAGTCATCTATGAATTGGCCATATATTTCAAGAGCTGAGGCGCCGGTTTTAATCAAGGGTTCCAGGCACTCCGGATGTGCCGCTAGCAGATCTCCAATTTGCTTTTTATTAAACTGGGTGTGGGCGACATCCAGGGCGACATGCTCTTCCAAAAAGGAAAATCCGCCCTCGGCTCCTGCTTTCCTCGCCGCGGCTAGTAAAGCAGGACCATACCGCACCGATAGAGATTCTATTTCATATTCGAGCGCAACTTGAGTATAGGGTGTCACCCCGGCGATAAGCTCTTCGTGTAAGCTTCGATACCGTTCGACGCTACTGGGTATGTTACACCTACTTATTGCTATCGGGTCAATTTTGTCTCGGTGGTCCGCATTCCATTTATCGATAAGCGTCCAAAGATCGGCGACCATTAGTCTATGATGCCCTGATTCATGGGCGGCATGTTTGATCAAAGCATCGCCCAGCGCCCGATAGTTTAAGTCCCAGCATCGTATTCCTGCTCTACGAATCCAGTCTTCTACTGGACGGGTCATTGAAATACCGAACGCCGCATAATGAATCATAAAAATTTGCAGTATGTCGCTGGGAAGGTTTGCGCCGCTCTCAAGCGCGGCCACAGATGGGCGTGAGGCAAACCGATCACGGTGAAATTTGAGCCGGTGTTCGTAGGCTGCTACAGCCGCTCCTGCTGTCGTGAAGATATCAGTCATACTATCAAAATATAGTATCAGCAGATTTCATCTATTTGGCCTCAAAATAAAAGGGGTCACCCTTGAGGCCGTTCGTTTGAGATCATTCGAAATACTGTTAATGCATCGCTGAACCGCCGTCGACCACGAGGGTTTGTCCCGTGATAAAATCAGAGTCCGAAGATGAAAAGAAAACAAGAGTGCCAATTAAGTCTTCCGGCATTTGTTCGCGCTTAATCGCTCGGGTTGCCGTATTACCATCTTTAATCGCATCCCATTGCGGATCATCCAAGACTTTCTCGCTCATAGTTAGGCCGGGTGCAATGCAATTTACGGTAATTCCATCATCGCCTACTTCGCGAGCCAGCGCGCGGGTAAACGCTACTTGTGCTCCTTTAGAACTGACGTAATGCAGCATCATGGGTGTACCCTTAAATACGGTACCTGAAGCGATGTTAATGATCTTTCCGTAGCCATTTCTTTTCATTTCTGGCACGACCGCCTTGGTGCAACTGAACACTCCACGGGTATTGATTTGCATCACGCGGTCCCATTCGGCTTCGTCGATATTAAGAAAAGAACCTTGTTTAAGATCAGCGAAAAGCGCTGCGTTATTAACCAGAATGTCAATCTTACCGTACGTATCGATTGTTTCTAAAACCATAGCTTTAATATTATCCGTATCAGTCACATCGCAATGGATACCGATAGCCTCTCCGCCTGATTGTTTGATTATATTGACAGTAGTTTCGGTGTCGACGATATCGGTCACGGCGACCATCGCGCCCTCCGCCGCTAGAACCTTTGCGTATTCAACACCAATACCGCGACCCCCGCCGGTAACGACCGCTACACGCCCATCAAGTTTTCCCATCTTTCTTTCCTCTATCTATTATGTACTCTCCGTCCCTAGAAACTTGTTCGAAAAAGTGGCGGTATACAAGGGGCAAGAGATTTAATACTTGGATAAGTTTTTCCGGACTTTAATTCTACTTGTTCATCGAGGTTATGACTGTTTTTCTATACGCGGAATTAAAACTTGCTGTGGATGAACTGCTAGGACGTTGCGACGGGAGTCAACATGACCGATACCGTTTACGATTACGTCATTGTCGGGGGTGGTTCGGCCGGCTGTGTAATGGCGAGCCGGTTAAGCGAACGCTCGACAAACAACGTTCTATTGGTCGAAGCAGGGTCGGACTACTTACCGGATAACCTGCCTGACCAGCTGCAGGACGGGTTCGCGGGGGTTGCGTATAACGACAAGCGGTTTATCTGGAGCAATCTGCGCGTCACTGTTTCGCCACGACCGGGGAATATGCCCGACACCAGGCCCGATAAGCTCTACCAACAAGGCCGAGTAATAGGAGGCGGTTCGTCAATCAACGGCATGATGGCCAACCGTGGCAGCCCGCTGGATTATGAAGACTGGGTCGAGCGCGGCGCCTCGGGCTGGGGTTGGGATGACGTGCTGCCATTCTTTAAAAAAATGGAGTCGGACCGTGATTTTGATGGGCCGCTTCACGGAAATAAAGGTCCGATTGGGGTGCGCCGCCTATTTCCTGATGTTTGGCCCGGGTATACCGCTGCGATAATGAATGCGGCGAACGCCGAGGGTTTCAAATATTTTGGCGATATGAACGCCGACTTCGAGGATGGTTACTTTCCGGTCACCATATCTAACATTGATGACAAGCGGGTATCCGCCAATGTCGCCTATCTTACTAAAGAGGTTCGAGCCCGACACAACTTCACCATCCTTGACCGGGCCGAGGTGCAACGTCTGAATTTTGATGGTAAACGCCTGACCAGTCTCACCGTCAGAACCGCTGAAGGCATTCAAAAGATTCGTGCTAACGAAGTGATCGTCTCGGGCGGATCGACCCACTCGCCAGCGATCTTAATGCGGTCCGGTATTGGGCCCGCCGCAAAGCTGTCTCATCTGGGCATTGATATAGTCGCTGATCGCGAGGGGGTAGGCCAGCATTTGATGGAGCACCCGGGCGTATCAATCGCGTCATTCATGAAGAAGCCGGCTCGGCTACCTGCCGGTATGCGCCGTCAGATGATCGCTTGTATACGATACTCGTCGGGTGTTGAGGGGTGTGGACCCGGCGATATGTTTATAGTGCCAACCAATAAATCGGCCTGGCACCCGCTAGGTGACCGGATTGGTGCAACAATGGTCTGGGTTAATAATTCATTCTCGACTGGCGAGGTAACGCTTATCTCAGCAAACCCAGGTGTCGAACCCAATGTCGATTTCAACATGTGTTCTGACGAGCGAGACCTATTGCGGATAGTCCGGGCGACTCGAATGCTTGCTCGGATGCACCAACATGAGGCTGTACAAAATGCGGTACACGATGTTTTTCCCGCCGCCTATTCAGAGAGAGTACGTAAGGTGGGTGACTTCAATACGGCTAATAAATTTAAAACCTGGATCGCCGCCTCACTGATGGATCTTGGCGGCCCGATTCGGCGTGCTTTTATCGATAATGTTATCCGCGAAGGCCCGACGCTCCGAGAACTGCTCGAAGACGATGAAGCTATTACCGAATGGGTGCGCACTTCTGTGACTGGCCACTGGCATGCGTCGTGCACCTGCCGGATGGGAGCGGCGGACGATCCTGGTGCTGTGACCGATTCATCAGCTCGGGTCTACGGGGTAGAAGGTCTGCGTATCTGTGATGCATCAATTATGCCAAGGGTGCCACGTGCGAATACAAATTTTCCTACCATGATGATGGCAGAGAAGGTAGCAAACACTATTTTAGCAGAGTGATAGGGAACTCAAAACCTTGACCAAATAAAGTTTCCTATGCCTTTCGTGTCGATGCAGCAATCATTTCAACCTCAACCAAGAAATGGGGATCGGCTAGTCCCGCAACGATCAGAAGGGTTGACGTTGGTCTGTTTTCGCCCAAAAATTCAGCCCTTATCATGTTGTACAATTCCATGTTTGCAGCATCAGTGATAAAATGCTTTACGTGGACCACGTCACTGACGCGAAGGCGGTTGTGTTCGAGAACGGCGAGGCAATTATTCCAAGCATTTCGCGCTTGGCCCTCAAAATCGTCCGGTACATTCCCGCCGAAATCCATACCTACCTGTCCCGCCACGAAAGTCAGCTTGGCATCTTCGGGAACCTCCACGCCGTGAGCATAAAGACCCAAAGGCATTTGCATTTTTTCAGGATAAAAAGCACGGTTTTCCATCTCTACCTCCTAAGATAAACCTGAGTCTTTGGACTCTTCTATAGAAACCTCATGGGGTCCCGGCAAGTATCCGGATCGTAATTTATTGAACCAACCTCTTAAAGGCACTAAGCTAAAGTTTAATTCTAAATTTGAGGGAATAAAAAATGTTTCTCAGGAATACATGGTACGTCTGTGCACAGCCGGAGGAAATTAACCGAACTCCGATGGCCCGCACCATCTGCAATGAGAATATCGTTTTCTGGCGAAAAGAGGACGGAACGCCGTTAGCTTTTGAGGACCGCTGCTGCCATCGCCGTATGCCCCTGTCTAAGGGCCACCTCGTCGGGGATAAGCTCGAGTGCTATTATCACGGCCTACAGTTTGATACGGCAGGTAAGTGCATTCACGTGCCCGGCCAATCTAAGATCCCGCCAGGGGCTGAGGTCAGCACATATCCGATCGTTGAAAAATATAACTGGGTATGGATTTGGATGGGTGACCCGGCGCTTGCTGACGACGGTCTAATCGTTCCTTATCCTTGGAAAACCTCTGACGATTGGGGTGACAAGGGCACTTATTTTTATGTCAAATGCGACTATAAATTGGTCGTAGACAACCTTCTCGATCTCTCACATCTCGGCTTTGTGCACCGCTCGACAATTGGAAACGCCGCAGTGGCAGAGGCGGCCAGGATCCGTACGTTGAAGAATGACGACTCTGTAACCGTCGCGAGATGGACGGTAGGGCAAAATCCGGCGCCGACCTATCAGAAAATGGGTGGTTGGACTGAAAACGACATTGTTGATAGATGGCAGATAATCGAATTTCAGATGCCGGGAGCCGTACGCCTGTTTACCGGGGCGGCCAAGGGTGCCGCGGGAGGAAAAGATTTCGGGTTCACTGATATTGATCTTCCAGTTCCTAGTGGCGGGTTTGGCTTTCACAATCTCAATTTTGTGACGCCCGAAACTGAAACCACAACACATTATTTCTGGTCAAATGCCTATCAGATAGAAGGTAAGCCGGTTACCGACGAAATGACCGAGATGTCTTATAAGCAGATATTCACGGCGTTTCATCAGGATTGGGAGGTCTTTAACAAGCAACAGGAAAACTGGGATGATAAGCCCGTGATTGACACGATTCAGGATGCGGGTTCTATCGCAGCACGTAATATGATCGACCGCAAAATAGCGGAAGAGCAGGGAGAAATGGCGGTCGCTGCTGAGTAGATTCCGCGGCAGACCAAAGAGATGGAATTATATTCCAAACTGCGGTCGCTACCTTGGGCGCAACCGTTATCTAGAAGCATTTCATCATGGATCGAATGCCGCCGGCACAGGATCCTGGCGAAATCGATATTACCCTAGGGATAGGCGCGCCGCGAACCGGGGACGAATGCCCAGTTAT
>CEUL01149478.1_pt1 | contig 17501 bp, 20 predicted proteins | sample 427021 | NCBI WGS metagenome assembly CEUL01 (sample SAMEA2622800, study PRJEB7988) | marine metagenome | isolation source: saline water (ENVO:00002010), including | reverse complement strand
GCAGGTTCGAATCCTGCCGGGGTCGCCATTTATATAGTTGACCAATTTATGTGTGATGTGCGAAAATAAAAAAAATGTTATTCGGAGTATTTTATGAATAAAATATCTAAGTATAAATCTTTTAAGGTTTTTGGTTTGCTAGCATTTATTTTTATAACTGCTTGTTCTGGTAAAGTTCCTCTTATTGCAACCGGTGTTTCTGGTCCTGAAGGTTTGCCAGCCGAAGAAGCTTCGTTTGCTAAATTTAATGATCTGCCTATGCCTGGTAATTCTATAATGAATTTAGAAAAATCTTTAGTATTCGGCGCAGATAGTGAATGGTTTGGAAGGCTTAATATGATAGTAAATTTAAGTGGAGCAGAAGTATTTGATTTTTATATATATGAAATGCCAAACTTTGGTTGGAGAGAAATTACAAGTATACGTTCTGATATAAGTTTAATTACCTATGAAAGAGGGTCTCGTATAGCTAATGTTAGAATGGATTCTAGTAGTACTCGAGGAACAGAAGTTTGGGTTACTGTTTCCCCAAGGGATACCGGTAGTAATAATAGTAAATAATTTATATAATTAATTGGAGTTTATAATGTCTGAAGATAAAAAATATGATCGTAGCTTGTTATGGTTTAGCATATTAACAGTAGTAGTTATAGTAATATTAGTGCTAGTAATTACAAAAGTGTTAAATGGCTAATTATTAATTGCTAGCTTTCCAATTTCATCTACGGCATTTCTAAGTAATACTAAATCTGTAGTTACGGCGATAACAGAAAATCCGATTTCTAGCATTTCTTGTGCTTCAGAAATGTTACCCACCATAATACCACATGGTTTATTTAATTTTTTTGCTTCTCTTAAAACTCGAATTGCCATTTCTCTTACTTCGGGTGCAGCTCTATTTTTTATAAAACCCATATCTGCTGATAGATCTCCAGGACCTACAAAAAGTAAATCTACTCCTTCTACTGAGGCTATATCCTTAATATTTTTACATGCTTCCAATGACTCAATTTGACAAATTACACAAATATTATCATCAGCTAATGAAACATAATCTGTTTCTCTTCCAAAATTATTAGCTCTAGTAGCTCCTGCAATACCTCTTATTCCGTCCGGAGGATATTTTACAGATTTTACTGCATATTGAGCATCATTTATATTATTTATTTGTGGGAACATAATTGTAGTTGCTCCAGCATCAAGAAGTCTTTTAGCATATATATGATCTAAAACGGGAATTCTTACCAAACAATCCCCTCCTGCTGCTTTAACTGTTTGCATCTGATTTACCGTATCGCGTATGTCATTTGGAGCATGTTCCATATCTACTAGAGTATAATCAATATCAGAACTACCTAAAACTTCGGAAGCCATTTCACTACCTAAAGAAGCAAATACTCCTATTAATAAATCATTATTGATAAGCCTTTTTTTAAAATTATTTATCAACATTATTTTGCCTTTTTGATTATAGATCCTCCAGGAACTTGTTCAGTAGGAGTTAATTCTATCATTGAAACATTCATTCTCCAAGGAGCATTAATGGCAAACATAATCGCATCTGCTACATCTTGTTGCTCTAAGAGCTCTAGTCCAGAAGTCATTTGTTCTTTTTTATCTGGATTGTCAGAGAAAGCAACGTCGAAGAATTCTGTATTGACCCTTCCTGGACATATTTCTGTAGCTCTAACTCCAGTACCACTTAATTCCACTCTTAGGTTTTGATTAATCATATGGACCGCTCCTTTTGATCCTCCATATACAGAAGAAGATACTGGATATAAACCGGCTATAGATCCAATATTAATTATATGACCTTTTTTTCTTTTTACCATTCCTGGCACTATTGCTCTTAATAAGTGTAAGAAAGAAGTTACATTAGTTTCAGTCGTAGTATTAATATCTTCCGGTTCAGCTAAGAAAATAGGAGCAAAACCTTTTCCAACCCCAGCATTATTTACTAATATATCAATATCTAGTTTTCCTAATTCAGAATATATTTTTTCCTGATTTCGAACATCAATTTCTATTATATCACAAGAAATTTTATTTTGTAACTCTATCAGTTTTTCTTTTCTTCGGCCTGTTGCAGTTACATGGATTCCAGATTCAGATAACCTAATGGCTGTTTCTAAACCTATACCACTTGTAGCGCCTGTAATTAAAGCACTTTTATAATTTGTATTCGTCATTTTTTATCTCCCTTTTTTAAATTATTTAAATCTTCAAGTCTTTGTCTGGTGGTAATTTGTTGTGGGTCTATTTCTATTTCTATTACTGAGGCTTTATTTGAGTGCAGACTCCTTTTTAGTGCTCCTAAAAACTGCGTATGTTTTTTTATATTTTCATAATGCGCATTATAACTTTTAGATAGTTCTTTAAAATCTGGGTTAACTAAATCTGTAGCAATTTTTCTATTAGGGTAATTTTTCTCTTGATGCATTCTAATTGTACCTAACATTTTATTATTTATAATAATAATAATGGGTTTAATTTTGTACTGATTACATGTTGCTAACTCTTGACTGCTCATCATAAATCCACCATCTCCACAAAATGCTATAACGGGACTATTTTTTCTTGCTATTTTAGCAGAAATTGCAGCCGGAATCGAATATCCCATAGCACCGCTAGTAGGAGCTAATTGAGTTTTTGCTTTAGTGTATTTCCAAAATCTTTGAATCCAACCGCTAAAGTTTCCTGCATCAATAGTAACAATAGTATCGTTTGGCATATTTTCTCTAAGTATTTGAATTATTTTTCCCATATCAGGTTCAGAAAAATATTGAGGTGGGGTAGAATACTTAATATAATTATTTCTACAATTAGTACTCCATTCCTGCCAGTTTATATTTTCTATTTTTTTATTTCTTATTAGTTTTGAAAAATTAGAACTATTTGCTTTTATACCTAATAAAGGTTTATATACTTTTCCAATTTCTTTTATATCAGGATAAACATGAATAATTTTACTTTTATGATTTATATTTATTGTTGAATATCCACTTGTAGTCATTTCTCCAAGCCTTGCACCAACAACTAATAATAAATCTGAGTCTTTTATAATTTGAATAAGTTTAGGGTCTACACTGGTGGATAAATCTCCTATATAACCTTTTCTATTACTGTTAACTAATGATTGTCTTCTAAAAGAGACTGCATAAGGTATTTTATTAGTATTCGCAAAATATTCTAAATCTATAGCTCCATTATTATTCCAGTCACCTCCGCCAATTATAATTAAAGGTTTATTAGATTTCTCTATTCTATTTAATAAGTTATTTACTTTTGACTGTGATATTTTAGGAATTTTTTTTTTAATAGATTTTATAGGTTTATATGTTGCGTATTGTTCTAATATATTTTCTGGTAAGGATATTATTACAGGACCAGGTCTATCTGAAGTAGAAATTTGGAAAGCTTTTTTAATAATATTAGGTATACTTTTTGCACTTTTTATTTCAAATACTGCTTTACTAAAAGGTTCACCAAACATTTTATAATAGTTAACTTCTTGAAAAGCTTCTCTCCCAATATGTTTGGAATGTATCTGTCCAATAAACATAATCATAGGGCTTGAGTCTTGCATTGCTGTATGAATTCCGATACTTGCATGACATGCTCCAGGTCCTCTTGTAACAAAAACTACTCCTGGAAAGCCATTTAGTTTTCCCCATGCTTCCGCCATATTTGCGGCTCCAGATTCGTGCCTGCAAGTAATTATGTTAATTTCTTTTTTATGATCGTAAAGACCATTTAGCGCAGGTAAAAAGCTTTCACCAGGTACTGTGAAAACTGTTTTGACTCCTAATTCTTTGATACAGTCAGCTAAGATTTTTCCACCATACGATTTTTTTTTCATGACATTACCAATATATAAAAAATTATTATACTCTAATATTTTTTATTTTCCTACTATAGAAATAGCTTTAATTAGCGCGTAGACTTTAAGGTTAGTTTTGAGTTTTAATTTATTAAAAGAAAAAAGTGTAATTTCTGCAATGATTTCTTGTTTTCCCAAAGCTAAAATTATTTCAGCTTTGCCATCTTTTTTATATATTTTAATTTTTGTTATTTTTACTTCTAGTATATTATTTATAGAAATATTATTTGGTACTTTTGTTGCTATTGAAATATCCTTGCTAAATAATTTTATAATTTGATTGGAATTAATTTTATCAGAAATAGGTTTGGTTATTAGTTTTATTCCATTTACATCAATAATTGTATTTGCATTAGTTTTATCATGAGAATGTATAATACCCTTTATTAGAGAATAATTAGTGTTGCTACTATTAAAATAAGATAATTTTTTATAGGAAATTATTTGATCAATTGAACCTTGAGCCGCTACTTTTCCCTTATCAATGATAATGATTTTTTCAGCTATAAAAATTATCTCTTCCAAGGAATGACTAATAAATAATATAGGAATATCTAAATTTTTATTAATATCTTTTATGATTTTCATTATCTTTTTTTGCCTCAGTGAGTCTAGTCCTGTTAATGGTTCATCAAGAATTAATATTTTTGGTTCTGATAATAAAGCTCTTCCTATTGATACTCTTTGTGCTTCTCCACCAGATAGATTAAAAATATCTCTATTAAGGATGCTTTTAATTCCTAATATTTTAATAATTTTATCAAACCTTTTTTGATCGAATATTGAATTTCTTCTTTGTCCATATAATAAGTTAGCTTTTACAGACATATGGGAGAACAGCCTTGCTTCCTGAAAAACCATTCCAATATTTCTTTTATGAGGAGGAATATTTATATTATTTCTTGAGCAATAAAGTAATTTATTATTAATTTTGATATGTCCATTTTGAGGCTTTATTAATCCACAAATTACTTTAGCAATAGTAGATTTTCCGCTTCCAGATAAACCTGTAATTGCGATTATATTAGCTTCAGAAAAATTAATATTAATATTGGAAGTAAAATCACCTAATATAGTTTTATATTTTATATGATTACTAATATTCATTAATTTCTATTTCCTAAGATACGTTTATTTGTCCTTTTTGCTAAGATTTCAGCTATTGCTACTGATATAAAAGCTAAAATAATTGATATAATTACTAATCTTATGGCTGAGTCTTCAGTTCCAGGAATTTGTGTTGCTGTATATAATGCTAAAGGTAGGGTTTGAGTTTCTCCCGGTATATTAGAAACAAAAGTAATAGTAGCTCCAAACTCAGCTAAACACCTAGCAAAAGCAAGTGTAATACCTGTTACTATAGATGGTAGTATTTGAGGCAATATGATAGAAAAAAAACAATCAATTTTACTTGCTCCATTAATGTAAGCCGCTTCTTCAATTTTATAATCAAAAGTATCAAAGCCTAGCTTAACGGATCTTACAAGTAAAGGAAACGAAACAACTGCAGCCGCTATAGCTGCGCCTTTCCAAGAAAAATTAACAGAAATATTGAAGGTTTCTAATAAAAAGTTACCCAGAATACCATTATTACTAAAAAGTAGTAATAGTAAATATCCAATTACAACTGGAGGTAATACTAATGGAATATATACAATCATATTTAGTACAGAAGACAACAAACCACTTTTTCTGGAAATAAACCATGCTATAATGATTCCAGGAATAATTGAAATTGAGACAGCAACAACAGCAATGAAACCAGATAATTTTAAGGCCTCTATTTCAATTGGATTAAGCATTTAATTGTTTTCAATTTCTTTAAAACCATGTTTAGAGTAAATATTTTTTGAATAATCATTTATTAAAAAATCTAAAAAATTTATTGTAGCGTTAGTATGAAATTTTTCTACGGCAGCCACCCAATAGTGAATTGGTTTATGTAGATTAGTATTAAAGGTTCCTATTATTTTGACATTTTTTTCCACTATTGCATCAGTATAATATACTATTCCAATTGGACTATTACCTAAAGCTACAAATTTTAATGTTCTTCTAACGTCTCCCCCCCAAGCCATATTTTTTCTATTAAGTTTTTTCCATAAATCTAATTTTTGTAATGCTTGTTTAGTATAAACGCCTGCAGGAACATGAGTAGGATCTGCAATACTAATTCTCTTTTTATTTAATAAATATTCATCAAATATTTTTTCTAGTTTTTTACCGTTAGATATTTCTCCTATATTTTTAATATCACTATCTATATTAGCAATTAAAACTAGTCTATTCTCGAATAATGGTTTTATTGTATCTGATACAATAATATTTTTTTTATTTAATTCTTTAATCCATAACCAAGATGCAGATATATATATATTTGCAGGAGCCCCATTGATTATTTGTTTAGCTAATGAACTTGAACTTGAGCTTGAAGCTCTTACTTTGTTGTTAGTAACTTTTTCCCATTCATTTGATATTTCAGTTATCATATCTGAAGTGCTGGCAGCATTATATATTAATATATTTTCTTCTGCTGCACATACTGAGTTTAACAGCAGAAGAAATATTATATACACCTGAGGTAAAAGATTTTGTAATTTTGAAAGCTTTATCATATTCACTCTAATATATTAATGTGCCTCAACTTTCAAATATAACGTTCTATGGTTATATACGAATATATATAGCGATTGTCAATTAATTTATTCTTCATCATTAAAATTTATAAATGATGAAAAAAGTTTTTTTTCATTTATTAAAGATTTTTGAGCTTTTTTTTCCATACTTCTAAATAAATTTAAAACTTTTATTCCTTCTTCTGTTAGTTTAGCTCCTCCTCCCCCTTTTCCTCCAAGAGATGATTCAATTAAAGGAGATTTAAAATCTTGATTCATAGCATCTGTTAGTAACCATGCTCTTCTGTAAGACATACCTATTTTTCTTGCTGCAGCTGAAATGGATCCATGAACTAGAATTGCATCTAATAATTTTGCTTTCCCATGACCAAATATTGGTCTAGTTCCTAAGTTAATTCGTAAGGATATATCTTTATTAACACTTAGATCATCTTTCATTTATTTTCCGTTTAAGTTAGGGTAAATAATTAAATCGCCTAAATTTATATTAAGATAACTCGTTAGACCGCCGTTAATTTCTAAAACACCTTTTAAGTTTACTTCAGGGCCAATAGGAGTCAAATCTTTTGGTATAGTCATCTTAAAAATTTCTATAATTTTTCCATTTTCATCAATAAAAATCATATCAAGAGGAATTAAAGTATTCTTCATCCACATTTTAATAATTTGATTTTCTGGATATATAAATAACATTCCTTCATTTTGTTTTAATTGTTCTCTATACATTAATCCTCTATTTCTTTCTAATACTGTCTCTGCAATCTCAACATTAAAAACATATTCAAAATCCTCTGTCTTAATTGTAATAAAAGTTTTTTTAAATTTTATTTCATCAGCACTAATATTTGAAAAAGATAGACATATAAAAATTAATAAATATATAAAAATTTGCATTAGTTTTTTCTAAGAATTTTAAAATTACTTTTTAAATCATAAATGAGATCGTCAGGGTCTTCTAAACCTGCATGAATTCTTAATGTTAAATTTTTATGACTCCATTCATAAGTTTCCCTTATTTTCTCTGGATTGACAGGTAAAATTAAACTTTCATAGCCACCCCAGCTGAAACCCATATTAAATATTTCTAGGTTATTTAACATCTTATAAATTTTCTCTTTATCAGTATTTTTTAATATCACACCAAATAAACCTGATGCACCTTTAAAATCGTTTTTCCATATATTATATCCGGGGTCTTTTTTTAGTGCCGGATATAAAACTTTATATACTTCATTTTGTTTTAATAGCCACTCAATAATCTTCAATGAGTTTTCTTGATGTTTTTTTAATCTTATACTAAGGCTTTTTAAACCTCTTAAACCTAAATATATATCATCTGGGCCTGGGCAAGACCCTAGATTATGTGCCGACTCTCTAACACATTGTGAATATTTTTTATTAGAAGTTATAACTCCTAACATTGCATCTGAGTGGCCCACAATATATTTGGTAGCAGATTGGATACTTATATCAACTCCATATTTTATTGGCTTAAAAAACAAAGACGTTGCCCAAGTATTATCAATTATTGTAGTTAACTTATTTTTTTTAGCTATTTCAATTAATAGAGAAATATTTTGCATCTCAAAAGTAAGAGAACCTGGAGATTCCATAAAAATTAACTTAGTTTTTTTAGTGATTAGCTCTTGAATATCACTTCCAATATTAGGCTTATAGAAGGTCGTATTAATACCCATATTTTTTAGAAGATTTTTTGCTAAGTTTCTTGATACACCGTAAGCACTATCTGTCATTAGTATATGATCACCTGTCTTTAAAATTGCTAATAAAGACGCAACTATTGCAGCTGTTCCCGATGATGTAGCAACTGCTTCATGAGCCTCATCAATATCTGCTACTGCAGATTCAAACTCAAAAGTAGCAGGACTTCCAAATCTTCCATAAAATAGAGTTTGAGTATTTTTTCTTTTAATTTTTGATTGCATTTCTTCAACGCTATCAAATAAGACAGTAGAGCCTCTATATATTGGGCTATTAACAAAACTATTTGCTATTTTTTTTCTTTTTCCTGCAAGAATATTTTTTGTATCATCTTTATAATTATTTTTAACCATATATTTTTTCTTATTTTTATTTTACTATTATAATAGTTTATTTACTGAGATATTTTATGTTTTATTATAAAAAATTAACCTTTACACAAAAAATATTATTATCAATGCTTCTTGGCGCTTTACTTGGTATAATATTAAACAATATAGACATATATCATAGTTTAATAAATCAATATTTGTCTAATGGCATTTTTGAAGTCGTAGGAAAACTTTTTGTCAATAGTTTGAAGATGTTAGTCGTACCTTTAGTATTTTGTTCTATAACAGTTGGAATCACTTCATTAGGTAATATAGCATTAATGGGTAGAATTGGTTTTAAAGCCATTCTTATTTATTTATTGACTACAGCTGTAGCAATATCTTTGGCTTTATTGTGTGCTATAATTATAAGTCCTGGTCAGGGTATTGAAATTAATAATATTACACAATTTTCGGCTAAAGAGGCTCCTTCTTTAGCTTCTGTTTTAATATCTATTGTTCCTTCAAATCCAATACTCGCAATGGCAGAAGGAGAAATGTTACAAATTATTCTTTTTGCTATTATTTTAGGAATAGCAATTACCATAACCGGAACTAAAGCTGAAGCTTTTAGAAAAGGTATTTGCAGTCTTAACGATATTATGATGAGTATGGTCTCAATCATTATGAAGTTTGCACCAATAGGTGTTTTTTTCTTAATTGCTAAAACATTTGCTACGCAGGGAATAGATATGATTATTCCATTACTATCTTATTTTTTGACTGTAGCACTGGTTTTACTTCTTCATGTTTTTATTACTTATACCGCGTTTCTTAAATTTGTAGGAAATGTATCACCTATTACATTCTTAAAAAAAATGCGAACTGCAATTGTCTTTGCTTTCAGCACTGCTTCTTCAAATGCTACAATTCCAGTGACGCTTAGTACGGTTGAAAAAAGATTAGGAGTAGATAAATCAGTTGCTTCATTTACAGTGCCACTAGGTGCTACTATTAATATGGATGGAACTGCTATTATGCAAGGAGTAGCCACAGTATTTATTGCTACTGTTTATATGATAGATTTAACTGTTGTAGATTACCTCACAGTTATTTTAACTGCTACGCTTGCTTCTATTGGTACTGCGGGGGTTCCTGGAGTAGGTCTAATTATGCTTACTATGGTATTAACGCAAGTAGGTTTACCTGTTGAAGGAGTAGCTTTAATTATAGGTATAGATAGGCTATTAGATATGATGAGGACAGCAGTAAATATTATAGGTGATTCTATGGTGTCAATAGTAACTAGTAAATCTGAAAATAGTTTTAATTTGAGTGTTTTTAATGATACTAAAGCAGGTTTATAATTATTGCTCTATAAGCTTATTATCTTGATGCCCCCATTCACTCCATGAACCGTCATAAACTTTCCATTCCTTTTTTCCTAAGAATTCTAAAGCAAATGCTAAAACGCAAGCTGTTACTCCTGATCCACATGAGGAAACACTTATTTTTTTGAAGTCAAAATTATTTTTATTTAATAAATTAAGTATTTTGTCTTTTTTTATTAAATACCCTTGATTATCTATTAGAAGATTAAAAGGTATATTAATAGAATTTGGAATATGCCCTTTTTGTAACCCCGGTCTAGGTTCTTCTTCAATACCTGAGAATCTTCCAGCAGATCTAGCATCTATTATCTGATGATTGCGACTATTATAAATTTTTTTTATTTCTTCATAACTTGCTATAATATTTTTATTTATTTCACATGCGACATATTTGCTTTTAGTTATTTTAGAGGCTGTATTAATAATTGGACCTTTGATATCTTTCCATGCTTTCAATCCTCCGTTTAATATAGATATATTTTTATGATTATATAACTTAAATAACCACCAAGCTCTTGGTGAAGTTCCTATCCCATCCATTGAATATACAATTATATTGCTATTATTTTTTATTCCTAATTCTTGCATATAATATTCAAACTGTTTTTTAGTTGGAATAGTATGGGGTAAATTAGAAATAGGATCACATATTTCATCTATATTAAAATATATAGCTCCTGGTATGTGAGCGTTGTTAAATTCTTGATGTGCATTTCTTTTTAAATTTGGTAAATACCATGAAGCATCAAGAATAATTGTATTTTTCAGCCATATGTTATTTTTATAGAGCTTTAAAAGTTCACTAGATTCAATTAACAATAGACTTCCTTATTTTTAAGAAGGCTTTCCACCTCCACCTTTTTTACTCATCCCTTTTTGGGGATCGTAACCCAAAGTAGCCAGGAAGAGAAATATTATAGTGCAAATTAAAGTGACAATTAAGCCAGGAATATATACCTGTCCTAAAGATGCCCATCTAACTAATTCCACTCCATAAGTAAACGGATTAATATTAGCTATCCACCAAACAAATTCTGCTCCATTATCTTGTAATCTCCATAATGGATATAAAGCCGAAGAAATAAAAAACATAGGAAAAATAACAAAGTTCATAGTACCAGCAAAGTTTTCTAATTGCTTAATATATACTGATATTAATAATCCTAACGCTCCTAGCATCATTCCAAACAAAATAGTAGCAGGTAAAATATATATCCATCCTAAAATAGGAGTAGAGAAATTAACTAATAGATTAATTATTGGAATACAAATTACTAAAAAGACATAAGCCTGTAAAACTGATAGGAATGTTCCTGAAAGTAGTTTAGCAGTTAGTAAGTACCATCTAGGTAAAGGTGCAGTTAATAATAATCTCATTACACCCATTTCTCTGTCATATACCATAGATAAAGAGGATTGCATTCCACTAAATAATAATACCATGCCAATTAGTCCTGGTATTATGTATTCAAAATAATTTACATTTTGAATTGGATAAGGATTATTCATTCCAGGATCTACGCCAGTGACAGAACCAACACCTGCTGCAAAAACAAATAACCATAAAGCAGGTCTTACAAAGGCTGATAATAATCTTCCTTTTTGGTGAATAAATTTTATTGTTTCTCTATATGTAAGGCCTCTAAGGGCCAATGTTGCATGTTTTAATTGCAAAATAATACTCCTACTTTATTTACCACATTTACTTTTTGAACTATCTATACCAATAGTATCTAAATTATTCTCTCTATGAACAAAACTTTCTAAAGGTGCAATACTTGTTACCCAATTTTCTGTTGATAACATAATTGGTTGTCTTAGTTGTCTGTTCCATGGTCGAAAATTTAATACAGGTCCCTTAGAACCATCTAACTTAAAATTATCATTTATAAATGCTGTATGAAATGAAAAATTTTCTTCATCTTTGAATCTAACTAATGCTTCTGCTATTGCCCTCATAGCAACCCATGCAGCCCAATCTTCCCCACTCATTCTTCTATTATTCATTCTCTCAAACCTTCCGTGAACTTGTGGTGCTCCATGTCTAAGATAAGACCAATGCCAAGCTCTTGGAGTTAGACCAGAGGACCCAATGACTGCAGAGGGTTTATGAGTCGCAAAGGGAACTTTGTAGCTAAATTCTTTATGGGTATCTGCAATATAAACTGCATCATATTTTGCAGATCCTGTAAGAAAATCTAAATCATTTTGATCTCTTGCCCTAGGATCATTTCCCAAAAGAAAATTTCTGTTTTCTACAATTTTTAAGCCAAATTGTTTTGCGGACTCGACAAAGGAGTATGCTTTAGCTTTATCTCTTTCTAAAGGGCCAGTGAGCATTAAAATTTTTCTCCATTTTTTATCTGAAAGGTATTGTGCTAAGCTATCGGAAAGCATTCTCTCACTAGGTATTGTGTGAAATAAATTATCATTACAAATAGTAGATCTTAGTTCGTTATTTTTTGATGAAATATTTATAATGGCTATATTTAAAAAAGAAATTTTTTCAACTACTTTTAGTAATTCAGAGGAAGGAAAATCTATTAAAACAATATTTATATTATTATTTTTTATATGATTAAGAATATTGTCAGGGGCTGACTCTATGTCCTTAATTCTTAGTTCTTTTATATTAAATTTTACTTTAGCCATTCTTTGAAAAGGTTTAATATCCTTCAAACCTAATCGTGCTCCTGCTATTGGTCTTTTATAAAGTTGGTTTTTATTAGATCGAATATCAACAGGGTGCACTCCCCATTCATCGTATCTAATATCTTTTTCTAAATCATAATACCCTATATTAAAGTCTTTTTTTTCTTTAGCGCATAAAATATTAATGGGTATTATGGAAAAGATTATAATTATTAATTTTATTATAATAATTTGCATTTAATCAATTATCCTTACTGTGTGCGGAGTTCTTCCTACAGCTATAGATTTTATTGAGGCTCTCTTATCAGTATCTATAATGGAAATATCATCACTTTGACCATTAGTTACAATTAAAGTCTTATCATCTGATGTAAGTGCAGCTCCCCAAACTCTTGAACCTGCTAAAATATAATCTATGACTTCATAATTGTCCGTATTAACTACGGCTACGTGTTTTGATCTTCCTAATGTTATATAAGCCAGATTAGCTTTATGGCTCATTGCAAAATCTACTGGAGTAATTTCTGAACTTCTTATTCCTTTTTTTTCAAATGTAATAGTATGTTTTATTGAAAAAGTTTTTGTATCTATAATGCTAACTGTACCGCCAAGTTCATTAGTAACCCAATATTCTCTACCATTTTTTGAAAATGCACCTCTTCTTGGCCTATTTCCAACTAACACTTCTTCAACAATCTCCCCCATCCAAGGGTCTATTATAATAATAGTATTTGTCCCTTCAGAAGTAATAAAGACAAGTTTACCATCAGGTGAAAAATTTACTCCTTCAGGTTCTATTCCAACATCTTCTATAACTCTTATTATTTTTCCGGATTTAATATCTATGACTGTAGCTTCGTTATCATCTTCATTCGATACAACTGCAACTTTTCCATCTGGACTTATATCAAAAATTTCGGGATCATCGCCTGTTTCTAAATTACCAACGATTTGTAATGTTTTCATATCTATAACATTAATAGTATCATCTTCACTTGCTGCAACTAAAAGACTTTCTGTTTCAGGTATATAATGCATATCTCTTGGTCTACTGCCACTGTCAATAGTATTTAAAATTTCATAGCTATTTAAATCTATGATTGTAATATTATCACTGCCTTCATTGGATATCACAACTTTATCAGCTTGCGCTCCGAAAGACATAAATAAAATAAATAAAGAACTAAATTTAATTATCAAACTAATGTTTATTTTTTTTAATGACATATTATTATCCTTTCGAATTAGTTAGAGTTACAAATGCATCATGTAAAGTTTCAGTATTATATTCTATAATAATATCTTCTGGTTTATTATTTTTAATAATTTTACCTTTATTTAATACAATAACAGTATCAGATTTTTCAGCTTCATCAACTAAATGAGTAGCCCATAAAACTGCCATTTTTCTCTCATTCTTTAGTTTCAACACGTATTCTAAAAGGTCTCTTCTACTCTGTGGATCAAGTCCAACAGTAGGCTCATCAAGTAAAAGTAACTTTGGTTTATGTAATAATGATCTTGCAAGTTCAACTCTTCTTTTTTGGCCTCCAGATAAGGATCTTACTTTATCATTAATGCGGTCAGATAAATTGACTTGTTCTAATTCTTCTATGACTCTATTTTTAAATTCTTTTTCATTAATTCCATGAAGGTTACTATGAAATTTTAAATTTTCTATTACTGTTAAATCTAAATCAAGAGTGATCTGCTGGAATACAACTCCTATATGAGCTAGAGCTTTAATTGCGTTATTTCTCATATTAGAGTTATTTACAAAAACTTCACCTTCATCAGATACAAATAAACCAGTCAGAATTTGAAATAAGGTAGTTTTTCCTGCACCGTTTGGCCCTAGTAGCGAAGCATACTCTCCTTCTGAAAGTGAAAATGTAACTTCATTTAATGCTTTAAGTTGACCATATGATTTGGATAATGTTTTGATATCTAAAATAATACTTTCCATTCTATTCGCGTCTCTTTCTTCTATATTTTTCCAGATAATATTTCTGGGTGGTTACTAATCAGTTCAATTCTCAAAGAATCTAGTTCTTTATCATTTAATTTTCTTGGTCTATTTATATTTATATTAAAGTCATGTATAATTCTTGATGGACCTTTAGATAGAAATAGTATGCGGTCGCTCAAGTAAATTGCTTCTCTCAAATCATGAGTCACAAATATTACAGTAGTTTTTTGCTGTTCCCACAATTTTAATAGCATTTGTCTTAGAAGGTTTCCTACTGTCTCATCAAGAGAAATAAATGGTTCATCTAGTAGTAATATTTTTGGTTTATTAACAAATGCTCTGGCAATTGCTACTCTTCTTTGCATTCCACCTGACAGTTCAGAAGGAAAAGAGTCCATATATTTACTTAGCCCCATTTCATTAATAAGATTCTCGCTCAATTCAATTTCTTCAGAGGTTTGTTGCGTTACGATTGTTACATTTTGTTTTACTGACAACCAGGGCATTAATCTGGGCTCTTGAAACATATAACCTATGGGCCAATCCTTAGGAATAGATCCATCTTGGTATTTAATAATTCCATTTAAATTTTCATCAAGTCCTGATAATAAATTTAATAATGTAGTTTTACCACAACCAGAAGGACCAACTAAACAACAAAACTGTCCTTGCGGAACATTAAATTTCATATTTTTAATTGCATTATTTCGAATAGATTTACTTTTATTATCGTAACTTTTTTCTAGTATATCTACTATCAAATCATGAGGCGTATTTAATGGTTTTTCTTTTAAATTGTTCTCCATTTATTTAACCTCCTTTCAATTGGACTAATGATAGCATATTCCACAAATATCATTACAGCTACAAACGAAAGTGTATAAGCAAAAATTGAGGCAATATCGAATAAATTAAAAAATTCATTTAATTTAAAACCTATTCCATTACTTCTACCTAAAAGCTCGACTACTAAAACAATTTTCCATATTAATGAAATACCTCCTCTAGCTGCAGCCATAATAAAAGGATACAGTTGAGGAAGAAAGAAACTTATAAATTTTTTTTTGTAACTAACTTTGAAAACATCAGCTACTTGTAGTATTTTTCTATCTATAGCTCGCGTTCCTTCTCTGATAGTTACAAGGACATTAGGTATTTTATTTAATGCTACAGCAGTAATTGCAGCAATTTCATTTAATCCAAACCATACATAACATAGAATTATAATTACTAAGGCTGGAGTGTTTAAAAGTAAAATATGCCAACCATCTAACATTATATTTACATTTTTTTTAGAGCCCATAGCAATACCTAGCCCAGTTCCTAAAAGCATTGCTATAGTAAACGCTAATATAACTCTCCATAGAGTTATACCTAAATGATACAACATTTCTCCATTTACCATTTCATTAAAAAATATACTTAAAACAGTTTTTGGGGAGGGAAGCACATCACTTTGTATTAAGAAGGAAGAAATTTGCCAAACAAATAATAAAAGTACAAAGGAAAAAATCCTCATATAAATAGGATTACCCATTCTGAAATATTTATTTTTACTAATTTCACTAGACATTATTTAGACCAAATCACTCCATCAGATAGTTGTTTATTATTTCCAACTAAATCTTTACCTCCAATTTCTGCTAAAATTTTAAAAGCTTTTTTAATAGCGTTTTTATAACTTAAAAAATTTTCTTGAGGTATACCTTTTCTAAAACCATCACGCAAAGCCATTAAGGTTACTGTATTTTGAGCTCCAGTAATATTCTGAATTCTTTCCCATTCTTTATCATTATTTTTTAATATTTCTCTTGCTTCATTTGAGGCCGCTATAAAGCCTTCAATAGTCTTTTCATTATTTTTAGCCCATTTTTCGCTAAAAACATAACCAATTAATGGGAGAGATTTTCCTATACCAATTTCCGGAAGTATTTCTTCTACTGAAATAATTTTCTTAAAATTTAAAGCTTTTAATCTAGCTGTATAATTCCAATAATTAAAAGCTCCATCTAATTCACCTTTTTGAGCCATACCATTAATAAGAGGAGGGGCCGCATATGCAGGTTTTATATACTCTGCTAAGTCATATCCATAATTTTTCATTGTATATGCTCTAATTAAGATCCAACTTTTGTCAATACTACCTCCAGCAATTCCTATCTGTGCATTTTTTAAGTCCTCTATATTATTTATAGGACTATTCTGAGGAACCATAATAGCACCTGCTGCTGTTGAATAAGGTATAAGAGAAAAATCTTTACCTTTATCTCTTTGTCTACTTACCCAAACCCAATCTGTAACTATCATATCTACTGCATTTGACATAAGAGCAATAGCTGATGCATTTTTGTTTGTTAGATAAGTTACATCTATATTAATATTATATTTTTCATCGAGTTTATGCTCTTTAATTACATTTAGCTCCCAGTTAACAGTTCCGTACTTTAAAATTGCAAGCTTTATATCATTTGCTTTTATATTTAGTGAAAAAATAAAAATGAATATAGTTAACAGTATTATTTTGATATTTTTCATTATTTTTTAGCACCCTAATTAGATTAATATTTTATTTTATATAGTATAACTTTATAAAAAATGGGATCATAAATTACTTTTTACATTAAGTAAAATTACAATTTATTAATATTTGATTGAAATTTACTAAATAATTCAATTTATATTGACCATAATGTTTATATTAAAGCATTGAAAAATAGTAATTATTATTAATTTATAAGTATAAAATAAATTTTTTTAAAAAAAAATGAAAAATACCTTTGACAGTTAGTAAAGAGAGACGTATACAATCCTTTCAGCCGATATAATTATATTACTTCGGATGTTTGTTTTAAACGGACAGGGTTCAATATGAGCTTATGTTTGTTATTTGCTGTTTGAAATTGTTCATAAGAAGAAAGGGATGCGTAGGCGACGATT
>CEUL01033670.1_pt1 | contig 17510 bp, 16 predicted proteins | sample 427021 | NCBI WGS metagenome assembly CEUL01 (sample SAMEA2622800, study PRJEB7988) | marine metagenome | isolation source: saline water (ENVO:00002010), including | reverse complement strand
AAGGCTTAAGATACTATTCTGTTATACACTATGCTTTTATTATTTCAGTACTTTTTGATTTAACATAATGAAATTAGAAAAAGAACGATTATTGGTAATTTCTCCTCATGCTGATGATGAAATATTGGGGTGCTATGGTTTAATTAAAAAAATTAAAGATGGTGGAGGTGAAGTTTTTGTCCAAATTCTTTCTTTGGGTGGTTATAAAAAAATAGAAGGGAATCTAATCACAAAAGAAGATTGGTTAGAAGAATTATCTAATGTTTCTAAAATGTTAAAAATTGATGATTATGACGTTGCATTTTCAGATGATACTATTCAACATATAGATACAAAACCCCAACAAGAATTAATTGAGTATATTGAAACAAAAAGTAAAATTTCTATTTCAAAAATTAAACCTTCCATAGTTGCAATTCCTACAATTTTTTCTACTCATCAAGATCATACATATGCATACAAAGTTGCAATTGCTGCATTAAGACCACACCCACAAAAAGCTACTCACATGCCACAGCTTGTTTTATCTTATGAATCACCAGAATATTATTTTTGGTCGGCATATTCTGAATTTGGAAGATTTCAACCAAATTTCTATCTCAATTTGACAAAAAACGATCTTACCAAAAAAGCTGAGTCTTTGAACATGTATTCCACACAAATGAGAGACGGACAACGAGGAGGTGAAAACTTATTTTCATTAGCACGTATTCGTGGAAATGAAATTGGTTTGGAATATGCAGAAGCATTTCATATACATCGATTATACACTTAGCTTATTTGATCAAAATGGAAAAAAAAATTGTTATTTGTGGTTGTACTGAATTTGGATATGATGTAGTAAACCATTTGTTAATTAATGGAATAAAAATAAGCCATATTGTATCTTTAACTCCTGAACAAGCTAAAACCTCCAAAGTTTCTGGTTACAAATCCTTTGAACCCTTATCACAAAAATTTCATCTTAAAATTTTTTATCCAAACGAATATTCTATGAAAAATGGATCTGATTTATCATTTTTTGAAAATGAAAAATTTGATTTACTACTTGTATGTGGATGGCAGCGCTTAATTCCTGAAAATATCTTAGAAACATTGAAAATTGGAGGTATTGGTTCACACGGAAGTTCTGAATTACTGCCAAAAGGAAGAGGACGTTCACCAGTTAACTGGTCTATAATTGAAGGTAAATCTCGGTTTATATCTCAATTATTCTTATTAACACCTGGAATTGATGATGGTGATATCCTAGATTATCAAACTTTTGATATCAATGAATGGGATACTTGTCAAACAATATATTATAAAATTTCATTGGTAATGAAGCAATCTTTACTTACATTAATTCCAAATATTCTTTCTAATAATTTTTCTAGAACACCACAAACAGGAACTGCAACTTTTTACCCAAAAAGAACTCCAGAAGACGGATTAATTAACTGGAAGAAGTCTATAAGAGAAATTCATAATCTCATTAAGGCTTTAACAAAACCATATCCTGGAGCATTTTCATTAATTAATACTGAAAAAATTTTCATTTGGAAGGCTCAACCATTTGATACGAAAATTACTTTTTCAGAGGCAGTTTTAGGTGAAATCCTAGAAAAATTCTCGACTGGAGATTTTATTGTAAAGTGTAATGATGGAATACTTCTTGTTACTGATTATGATGGTGTAGTAAATAAAGGGGATAAATTATCATAACATAAGGAAATTGCAAGTAACAAAATTCTTCACAAGTGAATTCCCTACTCCAGAACAAATCCACGCAGATCTTCAAGAATCTCCTTTCAAAATATATCATAATGCAATTGCAACTGATGTATATGACCAAATTAGATCATTTTGGTTAGATTATTTTTCAAGAGTATATTTCCACTGATAATCAAATTCAGCCATTTTCATATATCATTAAAATTTTGTATTTAAAATTGTTACAATAATTAGTAACAGTATTAACCTGATTAGGAAAACATTGGTCGAATGAAGACAAAAAACGTTGTTGCAGGATTAGGTGAAATAGGAATGCCAATATTCAAATTAATTTCAAAAAATAATATTTGTGTAGGTTATGATAAAAATACAAAATTAATGGATTCATCATCATTTGAAAAATATTCCTCACTTCCAACAAAATTTTTACATGTCTGTATTCCATTTACTAAAAATTTTATAAGTAATGTATTGTCATTGGAAAAATTGTTTAAACCCGATTGTATAGTCATACATAGTACAATTAAGCCATATACAACCCAAAAAATTCAGTCTAAAACAAACACACCTATCATCTATAGTGCAACTAGAGGAGTTCATAAAAGAATGCTATTTGATTTAAAACGTTACACAAAATTTTTTGCCATAGAAAAAAATATCAAAAATAAAAAATCAATATCTAATTCATTTTCGAAATTAATGAAAAAATCTAAAGTTAAAACAAAACAAATGTCAGAACCCTTAACTTTAGAACTGGCAAAAATTGTTTGTGATACCTCATATTATGGTTGGTTAATCAATTATGCACAAATGAGTAAGATGATTACTATGAAGCATAATGTTGATTATGATGAAATGTGGACATTTTCTGATGAAATCCACGACTATCTAGGTAATCGACCAAAAATGTTTCCTGGTATAATTGGAGGTCATTGTGTATTACCAAATTTAGAACTAATTGAGAACGATACATTAAACATGATTAAAAGTATCAATAAACAATTCAACACAAAAACCCTCAAAAAAGGAAAATTGAAAGATGAACAAAAAAGAAAAACTCATTAAATTTTTCACATAGATAGAATCAATTGATGAGAAATGAAATTTAATTTGTTTGAAAATAATTCTTTTAAAATCCTACTAAAATTAAATTCTAAATTAATAATATTTTTAGGTATTTTAGCAATATCCTCAATTCTCTTAAAATTATATTCTATCGATCTTGAAATTCCACTTTACAAAGATAATCTTGATTTAACTATGCGTGCATTTGCACATCTTGATGGAAATTTTGAAGTATCTCCCAATAGAAATTTTGGTTGGTCAATATTTCAATCACCTTTTTTATTATTAACTAACTCTGAAAATTTCTTAGACTATTCAAAAATTATACGTTTGTTAGGAATAGGTGTCTCCACATCATCTATATTTTTAATGTATTTTCTTTCACGAAAATTTTTCAATCAAAAATATTCACTGGCATCTTGTTCACTTTTTGCATTTTATCCATAACTAAATCAAATTTCTGGATTGGGACAAACAGAACCTCTGTTTATAATGTCTATAATGGCATCATTACTTTTTATATTACGAAAAAATAATGATAAACTCATTTTTCTCTCTTTCATGTTAGCTGGAATCGCATATTCTATTCGTCCAATGGGAATGATAATTATTATTATATTAATTATTATTTATTTAATAAATTTTAAGAAGAATCTAAAACCACTAAAATTTTTACTTTGTATAGCTATTTTCATTTTAATTATATTGCCAATATCTGTAGTAAGATATGATCAATATGGAGATCCATTATACTATGGTGATGTTTCAAAAGGATTTGTTTCTACAACATCTATGTTAAATGCTATAAATGTAGAATCTACGTCTGCTAGTGAATTTATTAATAATGAAGGTATCTATACCTTTTTTGAATCATTTATTGTTTCTGGAATTATTAATTCAATTAAAGGAATTTTTGCCGTTTCATTTCCTTATCTTCTATTTTTGATTCCTATTGGCATATTACTTTCTTTTAAAACTAAACCTGAAATTAAAAAATTTATCTTATCAAATTGGATTTTAATCATTTCTTATGGATTATCATTAACTGTTGTTTCTGCAATAGTTCTTTCACCCAGATTTTTTTTACCATTGATTCCATTTCTGATAATTTTATCAATTCTTCCAATACAGAAATTATGCAACTTACAAATCAACTTTAAAAATTATCAAAATATTTCCTTAATTGTTATTATATCATTGATATTATCAATTTCAGTATATTATACAATTACTGAATTTTCTAGTCCTGACAAACAATTAGAAGATGAAAAATTAGAATTTTCAAGATATTTACATGATAATTTAGATGGAAATTTCTTTAATGCAGGTTGGGCAACACATTATTTCAAATATGTAGAAATTATTGATAATAATCAATTCAAATCATATTATCTTAATCCTGACAATCAATATTCGGACATAGAATGGTTACGATTGTATGGAACATCTGTTGAAGATATTGTGAATGATGGACAAAGTCTTGGATTAAATTATCTAGTAATTGAAGATAAACAATATGCATTATTCTTTTTAGATGATCTTTATGAAGATGAAAAATTATATCCATATTTAACTAAGATATATGATTCTAATGATGTAGGTATGGAAAAACTAAATGTAAAAATTTTTAAAATAAATTATGAAGAATTTTTCAAATACGTGGAGTAGAAAATAATGAAATTTGATAATAGATTTTATTTAATTATTGTTGGAATTATTATATTATATATTGGATTTTTGATATTTTCTGATCTAAGTGTTATTTCAGATAAAATTTTGGATATGAAAATTGAATTTCTTCCATACATTCTCGTGTTGGCACCTTCGAGTTGGATTATATTATTTTTGAGATGGCATCTACTTCTAAAAAATTCTGACATAATAATTCCCAAAAAAGAAAATTTTAAAATATACATGACGGGTTTTGCAATGTCGGCTACACCTGGAAAAATAGGCGAATTAATCAAATCACATATGTTACATTCAAAATATGATATTCCAAAAAAAAATACTATTCCAATAATTATATCTGAACAATTTTATAATATTATAGGCATTTTGATTATCTCTATTTTAGGATTATTTTATTTTGATTTTAGCATTTACGCTCTAGCATTAACTGGCACTTTATTCATAATCATGTATTTTTTACTCTCTTCTGAAAAATCTTTTCAAAAATTCATGAATTTTGTATCACAAAGAAAAATCTTGAAAAAATATGTTCCATCGCTTTCAGATTCTTATTTAATCTTAAAAAGATCAACGACTACAAAAATTTCTATTATTTCTTCTCTCTTATCTGTAGTTTTTTGGTTTATTGAATCTGTAATAGCATACCTTGTACTACTATCCTTTAATATTAGCAGTCTAGAATTTCTACAGCTTGCTGCTACGTATACAACTTCCATAATTATTGGTGTTGTGTCATTCTTGCCTATGGGAATTGGTGTGGTCGAAGGAAGTTTAGCAGGTTTCTTTTCATATCAAGGCATTGAACTATCTCTAGCCTTAACTTTGGTTATTTTCATTCGAATTTTTACTAGATGGTATGGTGTTATTGTTGGATTTATCTTTATGAAATTAATCGGAGGTTTTTCAGTTAACACACAAACTAATGATTAATCAAATTGCTTTAAATTTTGTAATTGTATTAAGATATGATTCCCCTGTTCCAATATCTATTACTTCATCTTTGTCATCTAATATTATCGCTGAAACATTTCCTCCCCAATCAATTAATTTCTGAATTCCACTAGTTAATTGTAATTCTGTTTTTTTAGGTTTTATTTCATTTAACGCTTTGATAATTGAAGGTCTAAATCTGTATAATGCAACAATCGACAAATTTGATTTAGGTTTCTTCGGTTTTTCTTCAACATTAATCACTTTCATTCTATTCTTTTCTTTCTTAACTACTGCAACACCGAATCTTTTTGGGTTTGATACTTTTTTTAATAATATTATCGCATCATTTTCTCCTTGCAATTTTGAATTCATCAATTTTTTAATAATTTTATCTCCAGTTGGTAATAGTGTATCTCCTGCTGTAACCAAGAAATCGTCATTCCCTACAAATAATCCTGCATGTTTTACTGCATCTCCAAAACCTTTTGGATTTGGTTGGTTAACCCAAGATATTTTTGATTTATTTAACATGGAATAAAATTTCTCTAAATCAGTTCTAAAATTTGAATTTTTATTAAAATTCTTCAAAAATTCTTGATTCAATTTAAAATGATCCTCTATAGTTCTTTTTTGTTTTCCTACAATTATACAATATTCACGTAATCCAAATTTGAAAAATTTTTCATATATTATCTGAATTAATGGTTTTACAATTATCTCTCCATTCTTACCATGTAAAAATAATGGCATCATTTCTTTTGGTATCTCTTTTGTAACTGGTAATAATCTAGTACCTAATCCCCCTGCAGGAATTACAATTTTATTTATCATAAAATCTATTATTAATTCTCTTAAAAATACTATTCCACTCTTTATCACATGATTAATCTAAAAATCTAGTTACTAGATGGAGAAATTTTTTCTCCTATGATCGTAGAAATTATTTTAAAAATATCTTTTGGTTTTATTTTTTTACCTTCTTCATATGTTCGTCCATGATATGCGATTGGTACATCTTGCATCTTACTAGATTTTTTAACTATTTTCGATAATATCTCAGCTTGTTGTTCCCATCCATCTGTTCTTAGTTTGTTAGGTGCTATGTTTAATCTTCTAAAAATTAGATATCCACTATAAATATCAGTAAATGATGTACGATTTAACAAATTGAATAAAAATGTGATAAAATTATTTCCTATTCTATTTTTTGAATAACCACCATATCTTGTTAATGATGATGTCATTAATCTACTGCCCATTACAATATCTGCATCTTGTTTAATAATTGGTTCCAAAAGTTTTTCATATTCTACAGGATCATATTCCATATCTGCATCTTGGAACAAAATGTAATCTCCAGTAGCAGATTTCAATCCTTCCCTTACAGCAGCTCCTTTACCACTATTTTTTTCCAAATTAATTAATTTATGAAATAAACTAGAATTTTCTTTAAGAATATTCAATGAATTATCTGTTGAACCATCATTAATCACAATTGTTTCTATTTTGATCCCAGCAATATTTTGTTGACTAATTTTTTCTAGAATAGTAAATAATGTTTTTTCCTCATTATAGACTGGAACAATAACGTTAACTATGATCTCTTTGGCATTCATTGTAATCCTTCATAATTTTCATTTGTCCATTGAAAAAATCTTCTTAAACCTTCATCAATATTGACACGTGGAATATAATTTATTTCTTGTATAGCTTTTTGTATGTTAGGACATCTTCTGTTTGGTTCATCTGATGGGTATGAATCAGGATAATCAATTATTTCATATTGTATATCATTTTCTAAGATTCTTTTTATTTTCTTTACGAGTTCAATCATTGAAATTTCTGGATCTGGATTACCGATATTGTAAGATTCTCCGCTTTTTCCGTCGATTATCACTTTAAACAAACCAACAATTGCATCTGTAATATAACAAAAAGTTCTAGTCTGATTTCCATGACCGTAAACTTTGAGTGGTAATCCTGCTTTAATTCTACTACCAAAATTAGGTAAAACTCTGAAATCTTTTTCTTGCATTCCTGGACCATAAAAATTGAATGGACGAATAATGTTTGTATTTACTCCAAAATTTGTCTGATAAATATGACATAATGTCTCACCAACTCTTTTTCCTTCGTCATAACAAGATCTTGGACCTAATGTAGATACATTTCCTCTATATTTTTCCGAAGTTGGAATATTTTCTTTATCTGGATCACCATAAACCTCACTTGATGAAAAGAAAGTAAATTTAGCATTTTTTTCTTTAGATAATTCTAACATATGTCTAGTCCCATTTATTGCAACATCGAGTGTTTCTAGTGGAAATTCTCTGTAATAATGTGGACTAGCTATACCTGCTGCATGAATGACATAATCAATATCTTCTTTTATTTTTAGATTGTTAATGATGTCATGTTCTATCAATGTAATGTTACTGTCTTCAGAAATATCTGAACCTAAAACACCTGACGTTATTTGATTATCTATCCCAATAAACTTTACAGGTCTTTCAAAATTTGAATTTACTTTTTTAATTACATGGACAAAATATCTTCCTAGAAATCCTCTTGCGCCAGTCATCAAAATCGTCTTACCTTGTAACTCATTTTTTGAATCTATTCGTTCAACTATCTCATCAATATCTGAATCTAACAAAAATTTCATCTATTTCACTTCCAATTTTGGTAATGGAATAATAAAATGTCCTCCATTACTTATGAATTCCTTATGTTTATCCATTATTGATTCAGCGAAATTCCAAGCTAATATAATAATATAATCTGGCGACTCTTCATAAATTTTCTTAGATGAATATACTGGAATGTGCATGCCTGGAGAAAATAATCCTTGTTTCAGAGGACTATCATCAATAATAAAATCAATTATTTTTTTATCAATACAAAACTGATACATGAATGTTGTTGCTTTTGCAGGTGCTCCAAAACCAATAATTGTTTTATTTTCACTCTTTAACTTTGTAAATAATTTGTATAGCTCATTTTTCTTATTTTCTATTCTTGTAAAGAAATCTCTATACGTATCTATTTTATTCAAACCCATTTCTTTCTCTAGTTTGACACAATTTTCTACTGATTGTCTAACATGTACTTTGACATTTTTCTTTAATTTCACAACACATCTTAGCGAACCTCCGTGACTGTCTATTCTATTGGCTTCTATCAAAGTCATCTCATTTTTATCAAAAAATGAAATCAATGGAATAACTGAATGATATGAAAGATGCTCATGATATATTGTATCAAAAAGTAAATCATTAATTACATCCGCAAGATATGAAACCTCAAAAACAAAAATTCCATCATCTGATAACAGTTCTCTTACTCCGTGTACAAAATCATTTAGATCATCTATATGTGCAAATACATTATTTGCAGTAATAATACCTGCTTTGCCATATTTTTTCTTAATTTCTTGTGAACAATTATAGTCAAAAAAACCATTCAATGTTTCAATTCCTTGATTATTGGCCTCTTTAGAAATTTTCTTTGCAGGATCAATCCCAAGAACTCTATTACCTTCTTTTTTAAAAAAATGTAATAATGTGCCATCGTTTGAACCAACATCTATAACAAGTGAATTTCTTAATTCAGAAAAATTCTCTAAAATATAATTAGCATAGTCCTCAAAGTGTTTAACAAAAACTGGAGATGTGCCTGAAACATAAACATAATTTTCAAATAAAATTTTTGGATCAACAATATCTAATATCTGAACATGATAACATTCCTTACAGAAAAAAATTTCCAGAGGAAAATGTTCCTGTTCTTCAGAAATTTTTTCTTTTTCGATAAATGCGTTAGCAGGCGGTGTTGATTTAAGCTTAAAACATTTTTCAATTTCATTACTACCGCATAAGCGACAATTTTTTCGTCTTCGGTATCTATCATTCATTTGAAAACATTCTCGGATGAAATCAAATCTACTCTTACTAAATCGGCTTCATATTCGGATTGAACCCTTGAATTTCCTCCTAATGTCAAAAAAACAGTATCTTTGTGGAAGACCATTGCATGTTCAACCATAGGAGGTGTAAAAAATAACTCGTCTTTCTTTATCTTCTCCATTTTTGGAACCCCTTTATCATCAACTTCCCTATGATAATAATCAATTTCTCCCTCTAACACATAACAGAAATGCCAATCTGTTTTGTGGTAATGATTTGCTCTTATCGTTCCCTTTTTTGATGAAATCAAAACACAACTTTTCATTGTCATGTCTACCAAAGGTTGTATTCCACCTCTTTCATCAATAAATGGCTTCTCTAATGTTATTTTCACCTCTTTAGGTAAGACTTGTTCATTTTTTTCATTAGAAGACATAACATCAATTTTTTTGATGAGTTTAAAAAGTTATCATATCATTCATCTTTTCCTATACCTAAAGAAACAAAAATTATTTCTTTATCATTGATATCTAACATTCTCCTTGTATCTATGAAAAATTGTTTTTTCATTTTTTTAATTTGTTTTGAGGAAATCTTTTTATAAATATTCCATGGTGTCATTAACACTGCACAATCTGACATATTGAAAACATCTTCAAACTTCTTAACATATGTTATCTTATCTTTAAAAATTTTTTTTGTATTTTTTATTGCTTTAGGATCATGTACAAACATTTTACATTCTTTTTTTAGTAGATATTCGATTAATCTAATAGAAACTGATTCCCTAATATCATCTGTATTCTCTTTAAATGATAAACCCAATATTCCAATTTTTTTACCTTTCAAATTTCTCAAATATTTCTTCAAAATTGAACTGATTATCAGAACTTGTTTTTGATTATTTTCTTGTACTGCTTCAAGTAATTTTGCATCATATCCGACACTCTTTGAAAAACTAATCAATGCCTGAACATCTTTAGGAAAACATGATCCTCCATATCCAGGTCCTGCTTTTAAAAACAATCCACTAATTCGAGGATCCAAACCCATCACATTTGCAATATCATCTACATTAGTTCCTGGTACTTTCTGACAAATGTTTGCAAGTGAATTAATAAAACTAATCTTTGTTGCCAAAAATGCATTATTGGCATATTTTATCATCTCTGCGGTGGTGTTATTTGTTTCAAAGTATTCTTGATTTTTTGGATATATTGATTTATAGAAACTCATCAAATTCTGACGAATTTTATGATTTCTTCCGCCTATCACGATTACATGAGGACTAATTGTATCTTTCATGGCAGAACCTTCGCGTAGAAACTCAGGATTTGATATCACTTCAAATTCCTTTCCTTCTACATGCCCATCATTTTCTAAAACTGTTTTAACAATTGTCATAGCAGTATTTGGAACTACCGTACTTTTTAAAATAATATTTACCTTCTTAGAACTTTTTTTAAGATTATGTGAAATTTTTTTTATTACACTTTTTACATACTCTAGATTTATTTGATCTTTTTTATCTAATGGTGTTCCGACTGTAATGAAAATAAAATCACTATCTAAAGATTCAGAATTAATTGTTCTTGAAAATTTTTGGAATTTCCTGCCTTTTCGTAAAAACGTAATCAAATCTGGTTCAAAAAAATCAGCAATATTTTTTTCTAAATTTTCTATCTTTTTTTCATTAGAATCTATTCCAATAACATTGATTTTCTTTGAACTCAAAAAGGCAGTTAGTGATAATCCTACAAATCCCAATCCTATGACTGTAACTCTCAATGTATTTTCATCAAAATATGATTTATAATAAAGATTTTTGAGAAATTGAATTTTTATCTATCCATAAATTATACATTTAAACAAATTTCTCTAGGATATATCAAAAAACTTGATAGCACGTTTTATTATCTATCTGGAATCCAGATTTGTATATTTGAATTATAATATCAATGAATTACCTTCAATCTCGTCAAAGTATGTAATTTTATTTTTAATAATTATTGGAATAATTTCACTATCTTTCAAATTATACCTTGCTGATTTTTCTATACCTGTTTTTTCAGATGGTCTCGAATACACTCAGCATTCTATAGCACAATCTCAGGGTCAATTTCTGGAACATCCTCAAAGACATTCGGGTTGGCCTGCGTTCCAAACTATTTTCATGAGTTTTATTAATTCAGATAACTTTCTTGATTATTCAAATACAAGTAAAATCCTTAGCATCGCCATTTCTTCATTTACTATATTACCTGTCTATCTATTATCAAAAAAATTTTTTAATCCTGCTTTTAGCTTGCTTGCAGTAGCATTCTTTGCATTTGAACCTAGATTAATTCAAAATTCTACTCTGGGTTTTTCTGAACCATTTTTTATTATTGTAATGGTTTCTTCAATTTTTTTCATAACAAAAAATGAAAATAAATTTATTATACTTTCTTTTATTTTAGCAGCTATTCTTTGGTGGATAAGACCTAACGGTTTCATTCTTTTTTTTATTATATCAATAATTTATTTTGCAAGATTTAGATTTAATTTTTCTTCAATCAAAAAATACCTTATTTTTATTCTCATATTCTCTTTAATTGTTACTCCATTACTTGTTCAGAGAAATGAACAATTTGGCGATCCAATGTATAATTGGATTGGTGAAAGAATTTGGGTTGGGGATTATTCTCATAGTAGAAGTCTTCCAACAGGAGAATCTTATTCCGCAATAAACTTCATCAATGATTATGGAATTACAAGCTTCTTTGAACGTTTCATTATTAATGGAAGTAGTACATTATTTTCCATTCTATCATATATGATGTTACCATATCTAATTTTCTTAACACCTTTAGGAATGATTCTTTGTTTTAAAAAACAGATTTCCAAAATTGGTTTTCTTCCAATATGGTTTACATTATTAATCTCAATTCTTGCGTCAATCATACCATTTGCTGTTATTCCTGATAAAAGATTAATTTTGTATATGATTCCTTTTCTAATAATATTTGCAATCATACCAATTCAATATTATTCAAAACATTTTTCTTTTCTGAATAATAATTCAAAGAAATTTATTCTAATAATATTTGCAATTCTGATCATAACCTCCTCGTTTATGATATCACGTTACGAACTTACCGACATCTCTTACGAGGAAGAACAACTAAATTTTACAAAATATGTCACTCAAAATTTTGAAGGTAAATTATTATTTGAACCTAATAATACCCAAAAATACTTTAATCATCCTTTATTGTATGAAAACGAAACTGAATTTTTATCCATACAAATCACTAAAGATTGGAAAGAAGGTGAAACATTTTTTGATTATCCTGATTCCAAATTTACAAGAATATCTGTCTATGGTTCTAATATGGATGAATTTCTTAAAAACGGAAAAGACATTGGCTTAACGCATGTCATGGTAACATCTCAAAGTACATCATTTTTTGATTACATTAATGAATTGTATGATAATGATGAACAACATGCATTCCTCAAAAAAGTTTTTGATACATCTGATTTAAATTATGAAAAATTTCAAGTAAAGATCTTTGAAATCAATTACACTGAATTTGAATCATTGAAAAAGAAACCTATGGAGTGATTCTGTCAAATTCGTCATAATTTATTTGAAATATTCTATAATCATATTCATAATTTTTTTCTTTCGAGTCATAAATTTTCTGTAAATATGAAAATTTTTCTTCATTTTCTAAAATATTTTTTATGAATTCTGGTCTTGTTGGATTATCATCTATAACTAAATGTTTCAAGCCATTTACTCTATTTTTTTCTATGAACTCTTCAATGTTCTGAGAATTACCATATGGTAAAAATTTTGTTTTTGCAACCTCACCAAACAATAATGGAAACTCTCCGTGTTGTTCAATTGATGTAACTCTTCTAAAGGCTTCTTCTGGATAATGACTGTTTATGGTGTCAAATACATTATTTGTTTCAATTGCTATGTTGTATACTTCATGTTGATGTTCAAAATTATCTTTGTATTGTAAAACAGAAATTGACACGAGAATAAGTGATATTATAATTATCATCAAAATTAAATTTCTCCGCTTTAAATTTCTAGTAATTCTATCAATCATCAACAATGAAATTATAGTAAAAATTGGAAAAAGATCCAACATATAACGAAAATCCTGAATTCCTCTACCAAATGCATACAATTCCGGAATTGCTAGAACAACAATGAATAAAATTAATGAATTTTTCTTATAGTCGCGTTTTTTAAATAAATAAAATATTCCTAATGGCATAAAAACTATGAATGTTGGAACCATTGCCCATGTCAAATTTTTGATGATTGAAACTATTGCTAAATCTGGAAAGAATTTTCTTTCATCAGGGTCTTCATTCAGAAAATTTTGTTCCGTAGTTACTATTATTCCTGCATTAACATGACTAAATATGCCGTCATATCCCATTGTCTCCATTTTAACTACTGACATTGGAAGTAAAACTAAAGTAAAAATTAGCAAAGCAAAAAAATATTTTTTTAAAAATCTGGAATCTTTTCTAAATCTTATAAAATACATGACAGTCATTGGAATAATTATTAGTATTCCCTCGTATCTGACAAGAGAGAATAACGCGGCAATTGCAAATGACAGAATCACAAATTTTTTGTTAGAACTTAGGAATAACCATAATATTGTTGTGATTAGAAAAACAAATAATGATTCTGTTATACCCATAAATGAATTAAGAATTAATCTTGGGGCAAATGCAATGAATGCTGTTGCTAATATGGAAATTGATTTTCCAAAAAATCTTCTTGAAAGAAAATACATTGGAATTATAGTTAGGATTGAAAATGTAACTGCAATAGATCTTTGAATATTCATGTAATCCAAATAATTATTTGAATCTGACATTGTAAAAAAAACTGAAAGAATTGTTGGCCACATATTGTTTGGCAAATCATAAGTTTCAGGAAAAGTTCCTAAAACACTCATGTCATTTGCATACCAAAAATATAGTAACGAATCCATTACTAATGGAACTTCAAAAGGAAAAAAATACATCCTTGATGAAAAACTAATTACTCCTATTATGCCAATAAAAATTATAGTTCTATAATCTACTTTACTAATTATCTCTTTTTCCATTATAAACCTCTAATCTATAGATATTTTTTCATACATTCAACTTAAACGTCACTTATCATTTAGTATTGTAATTTTTTTGTTAATTACTAAAAATGCAGCTTGGCTTGATGCGGCAGATAGATGAGTAAATGCCAAACCAATCATACCGTAAATTGGACCCAAAAATATAACACCAAAAACCATTACTAACATTTGAATTATGGCTGAAATTAAAACAACTCTACTTCTTTCTTCAGCAATAAGCTTGGACCAAAAAATTAAAACTAAGTTTGATGGAATAACACTCAAACTCATTATACGTATTGCAGTAATTGTTTCTGTATAATCAGGAAAGAAAATTGGAATAATTTCTGGTAGAGCAAAAAACCCTGAAATTCCTATTCCACATGTAATTACAACACTAATTTTTTTTAATTTTTGTGTGGAATTTTTATTGGCATCCTCTGGTAGAATGTATTTGTATAAAATATTTGAAAACATTGTCAGAACATAAAAAACTTGTATTGCCAATGCATAATTTCCTAATATTGTAAAACCAAGTAAGAATGGAATTAATAATTTGTCTATATCTCTTCTAAAATTTGATGTAAGCATTATTGCATAATTATTTAAAATAAATTCTTTCCTTGGTATTAATTGTTTTAAATCTATTTTTGAATTTTGAAAACCCTTTATCATGATTACAATGAATGGTACATAAGATATCACAAGAGCAAAAATTATTCCTTCTACTCCAACTATATTGTAAGAAATTATACCAATTCCTAGTAAAAGACTTTTCTGAAGAAGAAGAAATTTTGAATAACTACTATAACATCTTCTTCCTAAAATTGCAGCTATAGAAAGATCATTTATTACAAATGCAAAAATTAGAAAGCTTACATCTATTCTATATAATAAAAAGAATAGTATTATTGATGAAATGAAACTAATTACTAAAGAAATAAAATATAATGTTGCTTCAATTTTTACTTTCTTTGCAACATATACTGTTACAACATTTGCAGTTCCTACGCATGCAATTGTCTGAACTAAAGCTGCAATACCTAGAAAATAACTAATTTCACCGTATTCGTCTGCTTTTATCGAAGATGCAATGTAAAACCAAAAAACTGCACCCATGCCTCCTCCAATTACATCAGAAAAACCTACAGATGCTAATCCTTTAAGCCCTAAAATTTTTTTCCAGATGGTTTCATTTCTATCCATTCTAATCTTTATTTGAAGTATTATTCTCACGTATTACTGAAATCAATGAGTGAAGAAGTATTGCAGCAATTAATAAAACCAATCCTGCTAAAAACGAACCGATAGAAATTAGTGCAAGTATTGGAGGAAAACTTCCAGTCTCTGAAAATTCTTGTAATGTCCAAATTATAAAAAATAAACCTATACTAGAAATAATTATTCCTGGAATTCCATAAAATTTTAACGGATGTTCTATTGAAGTAAATTTTACAGTGCTTAAAACAACTGATGTACCATGTGAAACAGGATTGTGTGTTGATGTTTTACCTTGATAAAGTACCTTAATTGGAACTTCAGCAATTTTCATATCTTTTGTACTAGCTTTAATTAAAATCTCTGTTGAAACTCCCATTCCATTTTCAATTGGTGTTATATCTGAAAGAACTTTTTTTGAATATGCTCTAAAACCGCTTTGTGAGTCAGTAAGATTTTCTTTAATTGATGCATTAGTGATTTTTGTGATGATTTTAATTCCAAATTTCCTATATTCTGGAACTTCACTAATATCTTCAGAAAGAAATCTAGAACCTATAACAATATCTGCTTTTTGATCTTGAATAGGTCTTGCAACTTTAGAAATATCTTCAATTCTATGTTGTCCATCTGCATCAAAAGTAACTAAAACATCTCCACTCATTTCTTTTGCCTTCAAAAAAATACTTCTTATTGCAGCACCATAACCTAAATTTTTTTCATGATTAATTACTAATGCACCGTGATTATTGGCAATTTTGGATGTTGAATCAGTCGAACCATCATCACAAACAATTACCGTATCTGTGATCTCCTTAATTTTAGATAAAATTCTGGCAATATTTTTTTCTTCATTAAATGCTGGAATCCCTACTATAATATTCAATATTTCATCTACCACAGAAATTGTTAGTTAATTAATGTTAAGCATGATTTTTCTGTACCAAATTGTTGCCATCAAATTTTTTAATCTTTATCGCTAAGAAAATCTCTGATAAATACAAATACTTCTAAACTATAGATGTTTTATGTCTCATCTTGAATTTAATCTAACACTATCTTCGTCAACTGATGATCTAATAGAATTAGTCACTGATTTTGAAAATTTACCAAAATACCTTCCTGATCAATTACAAAATGTAAAAATAATTGAAAAAAATGACACTGAAACCATTACTGAAGAACAAATTGTTTTTTCAACCATTTTAAAAAATAAAATTGTACAGCAAACACGTCATTGTAAAATTTCAAAAAATGAAATAAAATCTGAAATTATTTCTGGTCCTGCAAAAGGTTCAGTAATAGGTCTTATATTTTCTAATAGTAAAGATGGAACAAAAGTAGATGTAAATGTTGAACTAAAACTTAGTTTGAAAGCCAGATTCTTATCTCCACTTATACAAAAATTCTATAAAACCGTAGTAAGTGGAATGTTATACAAAATAAATGCAGATGCAATAAAACATGCGTCAAGTCTGTGAGTGATGAAAAATGAATGACTTTTCAAATATAATTAATTGGGATAACGTCTTCAAGCAGTCTGAAAATTTTAAAACAAACCAACCTTGTAAATTTGCATTTATAGAAAACTTCTTTCATGAGGATTTTTACAATAAACTTTATAATTCATATCCAAAGTTTGATGATAGCTGGGATCATATTGTAACTTATGATAAAAATCATTGGAGTAAAAAATGGGCTGGAACAACTACTCATGGCATTGTACAAGATGATGATGATAATTCATTAAGTCATGAGTGGAATACACTAAAAAAATATGCCTCTACAAAAGAATTTACCGAAAATTTCAAAAAATTTACTAACGTAGCTGTAGAAAAATTAAAACATTTTC
>CEUL01120219.1_pt1 | contig 17526 bp, 19 predicted proteins | sample 427021 | NCBI WGS metagenome assembly CEUL01 (sample SAMEA2622800, study PRJEB7988) | marine metagenome | isolation source: saline water (ENVO:00002010), including | reverse complement strand
CAACAAAATTCTTTGCTGTAAGATATGGTAATGTTTTTGCAAGTAGCGGCTCAGTAATTCCAAGATTTATTGATCAGATCAAGAAACAAGAAGAAATTACTATTACAGACAAAAATATGACTAGATTTAGCATTACCATGGAACAGGCCTTAGATTTCATTTTGAAATCTACAGAAATAGGAAAAGGTACCGAAATATTTATTCCAAAATTAAAATCATATTCTCTTGAACAGATCTACAAAGTATTATCCCAGTTGGCAGAAATTAAAAATAACAAAATTATTGGAATACGACCTGGAGAAAAATTACACGAACTACTAATCAACTTTGATGAAATGAGATACTCTTGGGAATTTGAAGACCTATACATGATTCTTAATTGGCAATTTGATGATGGATATCTTAACAAAAATTATCCTGGAATAAAGAAATTTGATAGCATTGAAACTTATTCATCAAATAATACTGAATCATTAACAGATGATGAATTAAAAAATAATATTAACAATTTAGGTTTATTGTAATATGAGAAAATCTGCTAAAAATATTTTAAATGATAAAAATCACACTTTTGTAATTGCAGAAGCTGGGTCAAATTGGAGAACTAGAGATATTAAAACTAGTATTAAACGTGCAAAAAAAATGATACATGTTGCTAAAGCTTCAGGTGCTGATGCAATAAAATTTCAAACATATTCCTCTGAAAAAGTATACGTTCCCAATGCTGGAAATAGTAACTATCTATCAAAATCTGGAATAAACAAATCAATTAATCAAATATTTGATCAGTTTTCAATGCCTCACAATGTTCTAAATGAACTAAGTGATTATTGTAAAAAACAAAAAATCCAATTCATGTCTACTCCATTTTCAGTATCTGATGCTAAGGCAGTAAATAAATTTGTAAAAATTCATAAAATTGCGTCATATGAAATCAATCATCTATCTTTGCTAAAATTCCTTGCTGGAACAAATAAACCAATTATTGTATCAACTGGTGCTGCAACACCTCAAAAAATTTTATATGCAATTAAAACTTTGAAAAAATTTGGAGCAAAACAAATCTTCCTTTTACAATGTACCGCAGCGTATCCTGCTCCAATCCACTCACTAAATCTATCATCAATTCCTAAATTAAAAGAAGAATTTAAAATTCCTGTAGGTTTCTCTGATCATAGTATAGATCCTATTATTGCTCCATTACTTGCAATTGGATATGGAGCAACAATTATTGAGAAACATTTTACACTAAATAGAAAATTTGCTGGTCCCGATCATGCTTTTGCAATAGAGCCCCAAGACCTGAAAAAATTGATATCTTCTATTAGGGATGCAGATACAGCAAAAGGAACTGGTAAAAAGACTGTAGAAAAATCTGAAAAAGAATTAGAAAGATTTGCTACCCGTTCTGTTCAAGCAACAACAACTATTCACAAAGGTGATAAATTGGAATTTGAGAAAAATTTTGAATTACTTCGACCTGGAAAAAGAAATAGAGGTGCTGATGCTATCGATATTCATAAAATAAATGGCAAAATTTCTCGAAGAAAAATCCTAGTTGGTGATGGAATAAAAACTACTTACGTTTACTAATACTAGAAATTTTTGATAAAATAACAAGATCCCACCATTCTCCATTTCTGAAAATATAATCTCTCATCACTGCATCTGACTCAAAACCTAACTTTTGGAAAAAATTTATGGATTTTTTATTGTATTCGATCACTTCAGCATCAATTCTATGAATTTTCAATTTTTTAAATCCATATTCTAATAATAAATTCAAACTTTCAGTTCCAATTCCTTTTGAATGAAGTTTAGTTTTTCCAATAATTATTGCAATTTTTGCATTTTTATTATCATTGTCGATCTGAACAAGACCACATATTCCTATAGGATCTTGTTTTTCATTGATTATAGTAAACATTTTTTCTTTTGCATTTATAGAATTAATTTTATTAAACCAAGAATCTTGATGTTTCAAATTTAAAAGGATGAATTGTGTGTTATTTTGCCAAATAATTGGTTCATTTCTCCAATCTCTAAAAAATTCAAGATCTTCTTGTTTTATTTTTCTTAAACTAATGATTTTTCCTTTTAACATGTTCATGCAAATTTGTTTACGTTTCTAATAACTTTGTCTACCTCTGATTCAGTCAAATTTGGATGCATCGGTATTGTAACAATACTCTTTCCAACTTCTTCTGTAACTGGAAGTTTAATTGATTTTTTATAAAATGACATTTTATGAATGGGCTTGTAATGCGTGCCTGTTTCAATTCCTTTTTCAAAGAGTTTTTTTCTAAAAGTAATTCTATTCTTAACACACACCCAATACAAATGATATGAACAATTTTCTAAAAATGGAATTTTTTTTGTAACATTCAATTCTTTTTCATAAATTTTTGCAATTTTTTTCCTTTTACTATTTAATCTGTTTAATTTCTTTAATTGAGATAAACCAACTGCAGCAGATACCTCATTCATATAAAAATTCCATCCAATTTTGTCAACATCGTAATCACTTCCAACTCTATTAGAAATACCACACCACCGTTTTGATTTCAATTCAAGTTCCATTTTCTTATGATTTGGATGATTTATTGTAATTGAACCGCCTGTTGGCATTGCTAAATTTTTTACAGGATGATAACTAAAACACACAAAATCACCGCTGCTCCCAACCATTTTCCCATTTAGTCTTGTACCACATGCATGTGCTGCATCCTCAACAATCATTAAATTTGATTTCAATTCTTTTAATTTTTTTACATCTGCTGGAACTCCTCCAAAATGAACTGGTATGATACATTTAGTTTTTTTAGAAATCTTTCTTTTAACATCTTCCTCACTAATACAGAGTGTTTTAGGATCTATATCTGCAAAAATTGGTATTCCACCATTGTAAATGACTGCATGTGCAGTACTTACAAACGATAATGAAGGTAAAATGACCTCTTTCCCTTTAATATTACATTGTGATAATGCAAGGTGTAATGCAGATGTTCCACTATTTACTGCAATACAAGCTTTAGAGTTTACAAATTTCTTGAATTTTTTTTCAAATTCATAGACTTGATTTCTGCCATCTCCTGATGCCCAGTTTCCACTCTTTATTGTTTTTACAACTGCATCAATCTCTGTTTTGTCTACAACAGGATCAAATAATTTTATATTTTTCATTCTATTTGTCTGTGGAAAGTTTGGAATAAATGTATGAATCATGCCATTTTCTATTTCTCCACAATTTGTCTCTTAAAACTCCCTCTTTAACAAAATTTAGAGATTCAAATAATTTTATATTTTGAGGAATTGTATCGAATATCTCGACCCACAATCTACGCATGTTTAATTCTTCAAATCCAAACTTTTCTAACAACGAAATTGTTTCTTTTCCATATTTTGTTTTTTGCCAGTTTCTTAAATAAAGAATTATTGAAATTTCGCAATGACGGTTTTTCCAATCTATGTATGTCAAACCACAAACTCCAATTAGCTTTTGACGCTTATCTGTAACTCCAAACATCAAAAATTTTGGTGGATTATCTTTGTGAATCATTTCAAACCATTCTTTTTGATTAATCATATTCAATAATCGATATTCGCGTGTGTGACTCCTGTTAACTGGATCATTTCTCCATTTTTTTAAAACCTTCAAATCTTCAATTTCTAATGCACGTAAATTCATGTTTTTCCCTTCAATCATGTAGTCACATCTCTTTTTGTATAAAAAAACATTACGAGCAATATTTCAGTAAGTCTGTAACTAAGCAAATCAATAGGAAAGCTAAAAAATAAAACCCATTATATCTTATTATGAAATATATTTTTTGTGCTTATAGAGAGCATTCATTTAATGTCTATAAAAAATTAAAAAAACGATATAAAGACATTATTCTAATCAATAAAAAGGAAAACCTAACAATTGAAAAAATTAAAAAAATAAAACCCAAGTATGTCTTCTTTCCAGATTGGTCTTGGATTGTACCTGACGAAATTATTTCTAATGTAAATTGTATATGTATACATGAATCAAATCTACCAAAATTCCGTGGAGGTAGCCCCATCCAAAATCAAATTATTCGAGGGATAAAAAATACAAAGTCAACAGCTTTTCTAATGAATTCAAAACTTGATGCAGGTGATATACTTTTACAAAAAAATCTTTCATTAGATGGAAGTCTTGACGATATTTTTTCAAGAATAGAAAAAAATAATTACGAAATAATCACTAATATCATTCAAGGCAAATTTAAAAAACAAAAACAATCTGGAAAACCTAGTTCTTATAAAAGACGTACTCCGAAACAAAGCGAGTTAAAGAATTTGAATTCCTCAAAAATATATCTTCATAATTTTATTCGAATGTTATCCGATCCATATCCAAATGCATTCATAAAAATTGGAAAAAAGAAAATTATTTTCAAATCTAGTAAATTTGATGGAAAGACTCTATCCATTGAAGGAGTAATAGAATGAATATTCTTGTTCTTGCAGCTCATCCTGATGATGAAATATTAGGAATGGGTGGAACCATTAAAAAATTCACCAAGCAAAAAAATAATGTAAAAATCGTGATATTTGCAACTGGAATATCTGCACGCAGATCTACAAATTATAAAAACTCGCCTAGTTATGAAATAGATAATAAAACTAATCAAAAAATGAATAAACAAATTATTTCACTTAGAAAAGATGCAAAGAATGCAGCAAAGATCTTAGGTGTTACTGATATCGAATTTCTAGATTTTCCAGATAATGAAATGGATCTAGTATCTAATCTACAAATTACAAAAGCTATTGAAAAAATAATTAAAAAATTTAAACCTGATCAAGTTTTTACTCATACAAATTTCGATGTTAATGTTGATCATCGTGCTCTCTATAATGCTACTCTTACTGCAACTCGGCCAAAAAAAGGTTCTAAAATAAAAAAAGTCTTTGCTTTTGAAATTCCTTCTTCTACGGAATGGTACTTTCCAACACAATTCTCGCCAAATGTATTCATAGATATTAGTAATGAGATCAAAACAAAAATTCAAGCACTAAGTAAGTATAAAACTGAATTAGAAGATTTTCCTCATCCTCGATCAAAAGATGCAATACACTCAATATCCAAAAAATGGGGATCAGTATCAGGTTTTAATAACGCTGAAGCATTTTATTTAGTTCGAGAGATAAGTAAGTAGGAAAAAATTAATTATTTTCGTTCAAAAATTCTTTATCTTCTTCTAATGATTTTAAATATCCCTCATTGTAAATATTATTTTTGTTTATATCTAATAATTTTGGGTTTTTGGAAACTACATTTAACACATCATCTAATAATATAGGTTGTTTTTGAATAGAAGAAATTATTTTTTCAATAAAAACTAAATCATTTGCTCGGTCTAATGTACATCGAATATTTGATAAATTTTTTTTATTCTGAAAATTTTTTAATGAGAAAATATTTGGATTATTATAAAAATAAGGTGTCACATGTTCCCTTTCAGAAGGTTTTCCAGCATTTTTCCATGCATTTTCTAATGCTTTGAATGAAAAAATCTCTACTGCATATCCATGTGGAAATGTTGGTGGATGTTCAGTAGATAAGTAATCACAGTTGCTTTTTCCATATTCATTCATGCATTCATCTATGATTTTTGGATCAATTAGTGGATTATCAGATGTTATTCTGACAATTATTTGGAAATCAAATTTTTTTGCGCATTCATAATATCTATCTAAAACATCTTTTTCTTTTCCTCTAAAATATGAAATATTATTTTCTATACAGAAGTTAACTATCACATCATCTTCTTGATTTGTTGTAGTTGCAATAACAACTTGTTCAATTTTTTTAGAAAATTCAACTTGAGTTATAACATAATCTAATATTGGTCTATTCTGTATTTTTTTCAATACTTTTCCTGGTAATCTAGAAGAACCCATTCTTGCTTGAATTATACAACCTATCATGCATTCACATGAAATAGTGATTTAATTAATCATTATACAAAATTATTAGTTGTCAATATTGTATTACAATAGTAATAATAAATAACTTCCATCATATCAAATTAAAAATGACTAAAAAAATCTTATTTTGGCTAGGAGTAGACTTCACACATTTTTGTTTATCACATAATTTACAAAAATTATCTGATGCTGATTTTTACGCAATTATTGATATCACAAACAAACCTAAATCTTTCTTCGAAGAACAAAAACTTGTAAATTTTAAGAAAAAATGGTTTTTTCATGATCATATATCTACTAATCCTGAAAAACCAAATTTGGAATATTTATCCAAAATAGAAAAAAATTATGGAATTAACATCTGGAAACTTGCAATTAATGAGAGGATTTTTTACAATTTTTTTAATTTTCATAAATTTTCTCATGATGAAATACTCTCTATTGATGAACAAGCATGTCGGCTTTTTGAAAAAGTTCTAGATGAAGTAAAACCTGATTTTTTTATTACAAAACAACCTGCTTTTCATCATCTAGAATTATTTTATGAAATGTGTAGAGCCAAGGGTGTAAAAGTTCTAATGCTGAACAATAGTAATTTCAGTGATAAATCAATAATTGTAGAAGATATTAGTAAACTCGACGATAATTCTCTTCATTTAGATGATTTTCAACCTGATGGAAGAACTCTTGATGATTTTAAATCAGTTACAGAAATATTACAAAAAAATCTTAAAACTAATGTACTAAAACAAAATCATACTGCAGATCTAATGAAATCTGCAATGAAATTTTTCACTGCCGAAAATGAAAATATTAAAACTAATTATAATTATTTTGGTCGGACAAAATTTAATGTGTTGTCTTTTGAATTAAATTATCGATTTAATACTAAAAAAAGAAAAAAATTCATTGATAAAAATCTCTCATCTTCTCCAGATCTGAATGAAAATTTCATTTATTTTCCATTAAGTTTGGATATGGAACGCTCAACATTGATTGATGCACCATTTTACACAAATCAAGTTGAAGTTGTTCGTTCTATTGCAAAATCAATACCTGTCGATCATTATTTATTTGTAAAAGAACATCCAAACCAAAAATTACGTGGATGGAGAGAAATCTCTGAATATGAAGAAATATCGAGTATTCCAAATGTTATTCTAATTCATCCTGATCATCCTTCTGAAGAATTATACAATAATTGTTCTCTTGTTATAACGATTGGTGGAACAGCTGGATTTGAAGCAGCATTACATAGAAAACCATCGATAATTTTTACTGATTTAAGATATTCAATACTCCCATCTGTTTTTAGACTAGATAGTATTGAAAATTTATCTAAAACAATCCAAGAATGTATAAAAACCAAAGTTAACCCTAATGATATCAATAAATTTATTCAATTGATGGAAAATGTTACAATAAATTTTAATTGGCAACAATTTGTTTCACAATTTCAAAAAACCTTCTATTATGATGGAACTCTCTTTGATGTTGAAATTTCTGAAAAAAAACTTTTAACTTTTCTTGAAAAAAATAAGACCGTTTTAGATGAACTTGCATCTGCACATATAACAAAAATGTCCGAATTAAGTTCATAAAATCATTCTAAAACTCCTCATTGTAATGGATCAAGATGGAATGATTCATCGATTGAATATAATTAAGAGAATTAAACTATGAGAAAAATGAAATAGTTTTAGAATTTAATTTTTCCAATGATTCAATTGGTCCAATATTTGCCAACATATCAATAATACTAAGATTTGGAATGAATTTTTCAGACAAATGTTGTGAATAAATTAAAGGTTCATACTCTTGATATTTTAAATTAATATTATTTTCATCAAACAATTTTTGATTAATGTAATTTTTTCCACCAGGTCCTGACAGATATGTTTCAGCTCCTAACTCCTTACAGACATTTACAAGTCTTGTAGTTGATGTTCCCTTAATATCTAATTCAGATTCAAGAATGATTTCAACATCGATATCTAACCAAGAGATAATTTTTGTGATTAATTCAAAATTTAATTTGAATAATGAGATGAATTCTTTTTGTAAAATTTCTTCTAGTTCAGGTTTGTATAAATGAAAAAATTTGGTTTTATTATATGCACCAGATAATTGCTTCATGTGAATTCGTGACCATTTTGAATCATTAAAAATTTCAACTTCGTTAATAGGAAGTAAATTATGATTTTTTTTGATAGGCACAGTCAACCAAAGCCAACCACTAGAGGAGATTATTTTATTTCTATTAGAAAAACCTTCACTGAATTTAACATCATCTTGTAAAACCAATACATCAGATTGGACAATTTTATTAAAAAAACCAGGATAAGGGAGAAAATTTGGTTGATGAATTGTTACTATCAATAACCTTGTCTCAATTAATAGTTGTATAAGTATTAAGAAGAAATTTATTTATTCTTTGGTTGTTGATTCAATTCGTGAATCCAATAGATCTAGGAAATACAAAAGTCGGAGATGGTATGCCGTGTTATGTAATTGCAGAGATTGGCGGTCTTTTTAGAAATTTTGATGAAGCAAAACGTTTGATTGATACGGCTAAAGAAATAGGTGTTGATTCTGTTAAATTTCAAACTTTAGAAGCAGAAACCGTAACGACAAAAGATAATTTTTTCGATATGGAGAATACAGGACACATCTCGCAATATGAATTACTGAAGGATTTTGAAATTCCAAAAGATGTTCAGATGGAAGTTGTAGAATATGCTAATAAACTAGGAATGACAATTTTTTCAGCACCTAGTCATATCAATGATTTAGAAATAATGAAAAAAATGGAACTTCCGATATTTAAGATTGGTTCAGATTTAGCTTGTCACATACCATTACTAAAAGAAATTGCTAGTTTGAAGAAACCAATCATTCTATCAACTGGAATGTGCTCAATGGAAGAAGTAAGAAATTCAGTTGATGCAATACACTCATGTGGAAATGATAAATTGGCAATTTTACATTGTGTATCTAATTATCCCTCCAAACCTGAAGAAACCAATCTTAATGCCATAATTACAATGAAAAATGAGTTTGATGTACCCGTAGGTCTTTCAGATCATTGTATTGGTAGTTCTGTGGTACTAGGAGCTGCAGCCATGGGTGCGAATTTAATTGAAAAACATTTTCGTGATGAACGAAATACTCCTTCTCCAGATGATATTGTTGCTCTAGATAAAAATCAGTTTTCATCATTAATAAAATCAATAAGAGAAATTGAGACTGCAAAAGGGAATGGTGTAAAAGAACCTACAAAATCTGAAAAAAAGAATATGATCACTAATCGGGTAAGTATAATCATTTTAAGAGATTTAGCAAAAGGAACAATTCTGACTGAAGATATGATTGATGTGAGAAGACCGGGCACGGGACTATCGCCAAAATTCTATGATACAGTTTTGGGTAAAAAAATTAAACGAGATGTAAAGAAAGAAGAGCCATTAACTTCCGAAATTATAGGTTAATTCAATTTGAAAATATTATTCCTATCTGATGGAAGTCAAAAAATTGGCATGGGTCACATATATAGATCAATCAATTTGGCCAATGAATTAAAAAGTAAAAATGAGATTTCATTTTTGACAAGAGAACAGCTATCTCACCAAATTTTTAAAAAAAAATACAAAAGCTTTTTTGTAAAAAAGTCTGATATTGATAGAGAAAAATCAATAATAAAGAAAATTAATCCTAATCTTGTAATAATTGATAAACTAAAAGAACGAAATAGCACCATTTCTAGTATATATCGAATATGTAGGAATATTCTCTTAATTGATTATACAAAAAAAAATACTCGTAGTAATTTTTATGGAATAACAATATTGTATCCATTCACCGGATTTTCATCTCAAAAAAAGGCTGATTTAAAATATGCCATAATTAACAGAAATTTTTTTACAAATCGTATATCAAAGATTAATCCAATTGTTAAGAAAATTATTGTACTCCAAGGTGGTGCAGACACTCATTGTTTTACACCAAAAATTATTGATTCATTCAATAAAGTTAATCTAAATTTTGAAATTACTGTAGTTTTAGGCAGATCTTTTAACTGTTGGAAAAAACTTAATAGATCACTTTCTAATTCAAAACAAAAAATTAAGATTTTAAGTGATCTTCCTACACTATCGCCTATTTTGAAAAAATTTGATCTTGCAATCACTGCTGGTGGTATGACTCTTTTAGAGTTGGCTTATGTTGGAGTTCCTTCGTTGATAATCTGTGGTGAAAAATTTGAAGTTGAAACTGCTAATCTACTAGAAAAAAATAACTTTGGTAAGAATCTTGGATTTGGAAAGAATCTATCAACCACAAAAATTGCTAAAAACATTGAATTAATCTCACAAAATTTCACACAACGAAAAAAAATGAAACTTAATGGTCAAAAGATTATTGATGGAAACGGTGTGATTAGAGTGAAAGATCTTATAAATTCTTATAATTTCAAAGATGATAGCAAATTTTAATTAGATTTATTTTTTTATTAGAATTAATGAAGCATTTTATATTTGGAATTGGTAAATATTGAACATCCTAATTGTCTGTGCACATCCTGACGATGAAACCATTGGCATGGGCGGCACTCTGAAAAAACTCTCTAAACAACATAATGTCAGCATATTGTTTGTCTCTGAAGGTATTACTGCTAGACGAAAATCTGGCTATGTTACAACCCCTCAATACGATGTGTCTCATGATGAAATGAAAAAGATGCAAAATGAAATAGATGTAAGGAAAAAACATGCAAAAAAAGCATTGTCACTTTTAGGTATTAAAAAAATGCGTTTTTTAGATCTCCCGAATCAAGAACTAGATCAAGTTCCACTTTTAAAAATTACCAAAGAGATTGAATTTGAAATATCAAAAACAAAAGCTAATGTAATTTTTACGCATCATTTCAACGACCTTAATTTAGATCATAGAATTGTTTATGAAGCTACAATCACTGCAGCTCGTCCTATTCCTGGATCCAAAATATCTTCAATTATCTCATTTGAGATTCCTGCGTCAACTGATTGGAAAAAACCTTACCAATTTAATCCAAATTTCTATGTTGATATAACTAATGAACTAAAATCCAAAGTGAAAGCATTAGAAGCATATCACTATGAAATTAGAAAGCCACCTCATCCCCGTTCTAAATTAATGACTGAGGCAATTGCTCGAAGATGGGGAAGCTTATCAGGCTATAATGCGGCTGAAGCATTCGAAATAATAATGTCTAGAGTTGACAAAATCCCAAAAATATTTTAAAAAAATTCCATTATTAGTGAAGATTATATAATTTCAAAAATATTTCAGTATTATGAAGATTAACAAGGGCCAGTTTAGACTTTCATCTAGAAATAAAAATTTGAAATTTGAACTTCATCGAGGTCATGGCCATATTTTTGATTACATGAAAAACAGATTACGTTGGCATTTATTCCCACGAATAAATCATGTTAGTAAGTTTCCATCACATGTTGATATTGAACTATCAAGTCTTTGTAATCTAAATTGTCCTATGTGTTATACTACTACAGATGAATTTAAGACTAAAGTAAATCAAAAAGCTATGGATTTTGATTTATTTAAAAAAATCATTGATGAATGTAAAGAACATAATCTATTTTCAATTCGATTGAGTTTGCGTGGAGAAGCTTTTGTAAATAAGCATATTTTCGATATGATAAAATATGCTAAAGACAATGGAATAAAAGAAATTTCGACGTTAACTCATGGAGGGTTTTTAGATAAAGAAAAATTTGAAAAATTAGTTGATCTTGAACTTGATTGGTTAACAATATCTTTTGATGGTATTGGAAAAACCTATGAAAAAATTCGTTTCCCTCTAAAATTTGATGATGCAGTAAATAAAATCAAAGATTTTACTGAGATAAAAAAACGTAGAGGTGTTGTAAAACCTGTTATTAAAGTACAGACAGTTTGGCCTGCAATTTCAAAAAATCCGAAAGAATTCTATGATATTTTTGATCCAATAACTGATCAGATTGGTTCTAATCCTCTAATTGATTATTTACATAGGGACACTGAAGTTCAATATGAAGAAAATTTCACATGTCCTCAATTATGGCAACGATTAGTTATTGGTGCAGATGGTATCGTACAATTATGTTCAAACGATGAAATGGAAACCAATCCAATAGGTGATGTAAAAAAAGAATCTGTTTATGAAATTTGGCATGGAAAAAATATGTCTAAAGCCAGAGAAATTCATCTTAAACATTTAGGAGTTGAAAAAATATCCCCATGCAAACATTGCTATCTCCCAAGAAAAACTGAACATGAAACTGTTAGTTTAGATGATCGTTTAATTGGAATTGATAATTATGTTGATCGAGATCAAACTATAGGAAAATAATTATTTTTTTTGTTCAAATAACGATAAAGCAAATTTAATAGCCCATGCAGCTCCTTCATAATACTGAAATAAATCATCCATCTCTCTTTGCTTATATTTTTTTGAAAAGGATTCACAGTCTTTTTCTTTACTTTTTAATTCCTCAATAATTTTTTCAATATGTTGCTCATTCATAATGAAGTAATTTCATAAAGAATACATATTTCTTTTGAAATATTTTGTTTTTCAATAATTGTAAAACGTCAAGAAACTATAAATTCAAGTATTTAGGCGACAATCTATTGCCAACTTTTGAACTCTCTAAAATGGTACAAGCTTCTCCAGAAAAATTATTTTCCAAAATTCTTGATTTTGAATATTATTCTAATTATTTCCCACAAATAAAAAATATCACTATTATAGAAAAAAGTGATACAAAAATTGTTACTCAAGAAACTTTTGTGTTTAAATCAATTTTTAAAAAGGAAATAGTTCAAGATACAATCCATAATATTGGTAATAATAAACTAAAATCAGAAATTATTTCAGGTTATGCAAAAAATTCAACAATTGATGTTTTGTTGACAAAAATTAATACAGAAACAAAAGTTGATGTTAAAGCAGATATTCATCTCGGTTTAAAAGGAAAGCTTTTGCAACCACTCATAAAAAAATTTTTTAAAATGTATGTCAATGGTATTCTAATGAAAATGCTTACTCGAATAGATTTAGATGAAAATAAATAATATAAATTGGAGATTGTAATCAAATGATTTTAAATTCTGAAAATATTCTAAATCATTCAAAAGCATTTCAAGAAAATAAACCATTTAAGTTTCGTTTCATGGAAAATATTTTTGAAGAACCATTTTATCAAGATCTGTATAATACATATCCAAAATTTGATAATTCATGGATAAGAATAGAGGAACCTGACAAATCAACATACAGAAAATTTTGGTTTAATGAGCCCAAACAAGAAATGGATAAACCTGGTAATGATGAAAATTTTAGTAAATCTTGGAACATGTTTCATGAATATATCCATTCTAATGAATTTTCTGAAATTTTTTCAAAATTTTCTGGAATAGAAAATCTACGAACAAAATATTTCACGTTTGTAAATTTAATTAAAGGAGGTTTTCAATACCCCCACTCACATAATGTCAGTCCTAGTACGCTAACAATGTTTTTCTATTTTGTTAAAGATTGGCAACAAGGAGATCCTGGATGCACATATTTTTCTTCTGGAGAAGAGGAATCAGATATACTTGTAGAGCCTTACAATCTAAATAATTCAATGACAATCTTTCTTGATTCAGATAACGCATGGCATGGAGTTAGATATATTACAAAAGATATTGAACGCCGCTCAATTTCTATAATCATGGAAAAATATTCTGAAGAATCAGGATGGGATTCTGAAAATCAAAATAAATCTTAAAACTATTATTTAACATGAAAATCACTCCATGGTAATTTTTTATTTAATAAAACTTCTAATTCATTAACCTCTGATTCATAAATTTTTTTCAATCTTTCACGTTCTTGTTGTGACATTGGTGGTTTCTTAGTTTGTTTTAAAAAAAACTTATCTCCAATTTTTTGTCTAGATACAGTTGGGATTAATTTTGTTGCGGTTTGTCTGAAAAATGAGTTTTCCAGTAATTTTCTAGATATTTTATTCTTTGGAACACGATATGCGCCTTTAGATTGTACATTAAAATTAATTTTAGTGTGAATATCTAAAAAAGATAAGATTGATTCGATTGTAAAAAAAACATTGTTAATGTAATCTTCAAAAATAATTATCTTAATCTTATCTTTTGCAAAATTTTCTTGAAATCGTTTTATATGTTTTGTATAAAATCCAGGCTCAAGTATATTGTAAATATAAAATTCGCCATCAGAGATCTGTTTCTGATGTAAATCGATCATCTCGGAAAAACTCTGATCATTTTTATGCATAAATTGATATGAAAAATAACTTGAATGTGCTCTTTCGATGGGATTTCTCAATGAAATGATTATTTTTGAATCTGGAAACGTTTTTTTTATCTCTGATGCCGCATGTGGTGATGAAAAATAAGCTGAAGTAGCTTCTCCTATCGCTTGATTTTTTCTTGCTTTTTTAAACAAACTCAAATATTTCTCATAATTCGTTATCATAGATTCTCTCTTAAAATTTTTTGAAATATCCAATCTTGAAAAATAATATGGCTCATTTAATTCAGAAATGAATACATCTGGATGTTCATTAAGATAATATGATATATTGGTTGTCCCAGATTTAGATGCGCCTACAATAAAAAAATTCGGATTCATCTATTATCTTTGACTACTGTAACCACTGTAAATAATATTATTGCTGTCATTAAAAGAACTACACCTAAAACAATACAGCCAATTCCAATTAATGAGACATTTGTAATAATTTGTTGGCTTTCAGCATAAATCTGAATTGTCCATGTGATAAAACCTAATCCTGTTAATAAGAAAACAATTCCTGGTATGCCATAAAATTTTAAAGGATTATGTATAGATGTAAATTTAATTGTGCTTAGTATAACTGATGTTCCATGTGATATTGGATCATGTGTTGATGTGTCACCTGTATACTCTACTTTTATTGGGACTTCTGCAATCTTTAGTCCAAGATTATTAGCTTTGATCAAAATCTCCGTTGATACTCCCATTCCATCTTCAGATGGTGTGATCAGTTGTAATGATTTTTTACTATAGGCTCTAAATCCACTTTGAGAATCAGTCAATTCTTTTTTAATCGAAAAATTTGTCACTTTAGTGATGATCTTAATACCCACTTTTCTATAATTCGGCATTTCTTCAGATTTTATATCTAGAAATCTTGAACCAATTACTAATTCTGCTTTATTTTCAATAATAGGATCAATTATAATTGGAATATCTTCAATTCGATGTTGTCCATCTGCATCTAATGTCACTAAAACATCAGACTCCAATTCTTTTGCTTTCATAAATAATGAATTGATAGCTGCACCATAGCCTCTATTTTTTGTATGTGTAATTACAATTGCACCTAGTTCTTTTGAGATCTCATTTGTCAAATCCGTTGAACCATCATCACATACAATTATTGAATCTGCATATTCTCTCACTTTAGTAATTATTCTGGCAATATTTTTTTCCTCATTATATGCCGGAATACCTATTGTTATTTTCATTAAATATCTCTCCTAGAACTGAATATAAAATTTCACTGATAAATTATCCCATCTATTCATAATCTACTTTTAACAAAATCTATTGCGTCAACTGGTGATGGGTCTATTTTAGATAAGATTGCAAGGTAAATAGAAGTATAATCTAATAGATAAATTAAACAAACAAGTTTTGAGATTATATTTCCATCAACCGAAAATACTTCTGCATATTCTATATTCTTACTTTTGAAATAATCTTTAATAATTTGCCATCTTTGTTTTGTTTTTATATAATCATTTGCTCCTTGGAGTAAAATTGGTTTGAAGTTATTGTTATTTTCCCATGTTGAGATTGAATTATGTGATGCTTCTATTACATCTTCTATGCTAGTATGAATTTTTGAATTTTCTTGTAATGAATTTTTAAATCTAATTGCAGCGGCTTTTAGTCCATCAGGGTAGTAGATTAAAGGATTTGAATCAATATCTTTTGCTAAACTTAAAGATAGATTTTTCTCATTAAGGTTATTTGAATTGATATTTTTTTGTAATTCCTTCATTTTTTCAATTGATTCAATAACTTCTGATTTTTGAATTGGTAATGCATCTTCAAGTATATTGAGTATTGAATATAAAAATATGCCAAATGATGCTCTTGGTGAATGATTCATTTTGATATTGTAGTGTGGAATTGAATTTTCTAAACATTTTTTTCTCATAACTCCTCCTGATGAAATTGCAATAAATTTTGCATTTGATTCAGATTTATAATCTAAAATGGCTAACGTCTCTTTTGTATTGCCTGATATGCTTATTGCAATCACTAATGTTTTGTCATCAACCGTCTTTGGCAATAAATAACCTTTAACAGTTGAAACATGGAAATTTTCTCTAGACAATATTGCCGCAATAATATCTCCAATTGCACCTGAACCTCCCATTCCTGCTAAAACTACATGATCTATATTTCCAAATTTCATTTTTGTAAATTCTTTCTCATAAGCATCTTTTGCTAAGGTTGGCCATTTATCGTAAACTTGATACATTTTTTGTGGATCAAATTTCTGAATTTCCTGTATATCCATATTGCAACTAAAAACTACATCTAATAAAACACTAAGGTATGATAGATACTTTTTGTCTAAACAAATAATAAATTACTGATTTTTTAAAAAAATATTATGACGCTAAAAACAATAGAATGGAAAGATAATTCTGTAATAATGATTGATCAGACAAAATTACCAAATATTCTTGAATATGTTACATATACTGATTTTAACCAAGTTGCAGACGCAATTAGGACATTAATTATTCGAGGCGCACCTGCTATTGGAGTTGCTGGTGCATTCGGTCTTGCCTTAGCATCATTACAAAGTAATGCTACAAACAAAGACGAACTGATCTCATATATGGAAAATGCTAAAAAAATTCTATTTGAAACAAGACCTACCGCCGTCAATCTTGGATGGGGTCTCAATAAAATCATGGAAGTTGCAAACAATGAAAATACTGTAGAGGAAATTAGAAAAAATGTTATCGATTATGCCATAAAAATGGCAGATAATGATGTACAAATCAATATGGCCATGGGAAAAAATGGTGCAGAATTATTTAACAATGATGACACCATAATGACCCATTGTAATGCAGGTGCATTAGCTACTGTTGGTTATGGAACAGCTTTGGGAGTAATTCGTGCAACAAAAGATAGTGGAAAAAATATTAAAGTTATAGCTACTGAAACTCGTCCAATCCAACAGGGCTCACGATTAACCGCTTTTGAATTAAAACATGATGGAATTGATGTTAGTTTAATTCCTGACACTGCAGTTGGTTATTCCATGGCAAATGGCTTGGTAGATAAAATAGTAGTTGGTGCAGATAGAATTCTAAGAACTGGCCATGTTTATAACAAAATTGGAACATATCAAGTAGCAACTATGGCAAATCAACACAATGTTCCGTTTTATGTTGCAGCACCACTTTCAACATTTGATATGAAGAGCAATCCTG
>CEUL01139568.1_pt1 | contig 17612 bp, 16 predicted proteins | sample 427021 | NCBI WGS metagenome assembly CEUL01 (sample SAMEA2622800, study PRJEB7988) | marine metagenome | isolation source: saline water (ENVO:00002010), including | reverse complement strand
TCTCGGAAAGAAATCACCTCCCCGTCGCCGTCGCCTTCCGCCGTCAGGACTTGATGGATAACCGACACCCCAATTATGCCGGCGTCGTTGGTCTCGGTATCAACCCAACCCTTAAAGAACGGATAGACAATGCCGATCTATTGATAGTGCTTGGTACGCAGCTAGGAGAAATTGTCAGCGGTGGATATACCTATTTCACTTTTCCAAAGCCGAGGCAGACGATGGTCCACATCAGCGCTGGGGTAGAGGAACTTAATAAAGTTTACCAGGCCGACCTCAGTATCAACGCCGGTATGTCGGAATTCTGCGCTGCAGCCAAGTCGATAGAACCTGTAGATGCGCCCTGGAAAACTGAGACAGATGCCGCACATGCGGAATATATGGCCTTTTCCGCCCCTTCTGACATGCCAGGAGATGTTAATTATTCGGAGATCATAGGCTGGCTAAGCGATAATCTTCCAGAGGATGCATTGATCACTAACGGTGCTGGCAACTACACAGTCTGGCTACATCGATTCTTCCGATATAAGCAATATGGAACCCAGCTTGCGCCGCAGTCGGGCGCCATGGGATATGGTGTTCCGTCAGGAGTAGCAGCAAGCATCCGGCATCCGAAGCGCGTGGTCATCTCATTCAGCGGAGATGGTTGTTTTCAGATGAACGGTCAAGAAATCGGAACCGCCGCCCAACAAAGAACCAACACAATCTTCGTTGTTGTGAATAATGGGATGTATGGCACCATTCGTATGCATCAGGAAATGCACTACCCCAAGCGCAAATCCGGTACCGATCTTTTTAATCCCGATTTTTCAGCTCTCGCTCGTGCCTATGGAGCCCACGGCGAAACAGTCTCAAAAACTGAGGATTTCAGAGGCGCTTTTGAACGATGCTTGGAGAAGGAAGGTCCATCGCTAATTGAACTCCTTGTAGAGCCCGACGCGATTTTACCGACAAATACTCTGACAGCCATTCAAAAGGCTGCACTGTATCCTTGAACGGGGTACGTTTTGCCGAAGATGATTATTCGGTCAGCATATTCATTTCCGGGTGGAGAATGTTACCTTCTCCCCACCCCAGAGTACCGGTGTCGTATAGTTCAGCACAGGCCTCGCGAACTTGGGTATAAATCATCAGGGAAAACAAGCCACCTATACTGACCCGAGCAATGCCAATTTCGCGCAATTCATCGAGGCTAGGGGCAGCAGGATTAGCAAGAACGTTGACGGGGCCGTCAATGCCAGAGACCAGTCTTTCCATCGTTTCTCGTTCGCGAACAAATGGCACGAAAACGCAACCTGCGCCAACCTCCAAATATGCATTGCAACGTCTGATGGCCTCATTCAGAGAATCCTCATTTCCTCCGCCACGAAATACGTCGGTCCGCGCGTTAATAACGAATGGCACGCCCGCGGCCTCCGACGCTTCCTTTCCAGCTCGGATCCGGGCTACGGAGCGATCATAGTCAAGAAGTCGGGGACCTGAACCCTGTGACGACGAATCCTCAATATTGGCTCCCACCGCGCCCGCCGCTAGCGTTGCGATCACAGTATCCGCTACCGCCTCTGGCTCCTCTCCATAACCAGCTTCCATATCTGCCGAAACCGGCAAATCAACACGATCTACTATCCGGCGGATGACAGACAACATATCGTCGCGGCTTATCACTTCTCCGTCGGGATAGCCTAACGACCAAGCTACGCCTGCGCTTGAAGTTGCTATGACAGGATAGTCGGCATCCGCTACTACACGGGCGCTTCCAACATCCCAGACATTAGGTAGGACCAGCATATCCTCATCATCAATTAGTGCCTGTAGTTTCTCGGCTTTTACGGTTAGTGCGGCTTTATCCACTGCTTACCCCTTTAATCCTCAATTCTGATCACCGAAACTGGAATAAATATGCATAGTCAAATCTGAACGTTTGGAACACCACCGCCATCCGCCATCGAGAGTATCCCATTGACCACTCCCTCAACGTCATTGACCATCGCGAAGGAGAGGAGTTCTCGCGATTTATTAATCATTTCCGTCCGGTTTAGCGGTAATTCGGGATCACCTTTGCAGGCACCGCGGGATGCTGTAACCGAACCTCCGTCTTTTAGATGCAAGGTCACCTCTCCACCCCAATCCCTCGGATATGCCGCGTTATATTTCTCGCCGGCCTGAACGTCTATGCAGTCTCGCAGCCTCGCTGCCCGATCCCGCGATGACGGGTCATAAGATTCGAAAACGTTTTTCCCATCCAACAAACTGATTGCGACGCAGTGCTGCAAAGAGAACTTCGCCTCGTATTCACTCTCCGGTTCAGGGCGATTGCAAACATCTATTGCCGCCTGGTAGGCAGTAACATCTACCCTGTCGATATCCTCCACATTTATTTTAGAAGAAAGCTCCAGAGCCGCGTCAATAACTGGGTGCGTATGCCGACAGGACGGCCATGGCTTGATCGACGTTAAGTGCACCTGCCAGGGCGCTTCCTGATTACGCAAGACGGCATCCGGATCCGCATCCGGACACGCACCGGAAAATAACCCTTTCGGACCTTCGAGGATTGCGGGCGGCCCAGTGAACCCGAGCTGAGCGAGTTGCGCGGCAACAATACCGGCTTCGGCACCTCGTCCCGCATGAAGATGTTTACTCATCGCACCGGTATTCAGAAATTCCCAAAGACCTGCAGACTGTGTACCCGCATTACCTAAAGCATGAACGGTCTCTCCGTCAGATAGGCCCAGTAACGTCGCGGCCGTCATTGCGGAGCCAAACGTGCCGCAGGTAGCGGTATTGTGCCACACCCTATAATGTTCCCTGCCAACCGCCATGCCGACCCGGGTACATGCCTCAAAGCCATAGAGTATGGCTTTGAGGAAGTTTTTTCCGGACGGGATTGCGTCTTGAGCCAGCGCGAGCGCAGCTGGAATTGTTACACAAGCCGGATGAACGACCGATGACTTGTGAAGATCATCGACTTCAAGGATGTGGGTAAGCCCCCCCATTACGAAAGCGCGTCGGCCGCTATCTGCTTCCCTGCCCTTTAGGAATGTCAGCAGCATTTTGCCGGGGGTCGACCGCCGGCCAGCTAGCATATTAGCAACACCATCTAGTGTAAAAAGTGCCATCGCTTCTAGATCGGCCTGATCTATGTCCTTGTCACGGATCAAGGATACCAATTCTTCAGTCAGGGTACCTTTGAGCTGGGTTTCGTTACAGTGTTTCAGTTCTGTATTCATCATCTCTATCGGGATTAGTTCATCGCGGGTGACTGGGGGTCTACTTCACCCAAAGCTTCGAAAAGATAGGTATCAGTTGTAGACGCCCATCTCAACATGTAGGCCTCTTCGACAACACAACGAGCTTAATCATGGCGGCAAATTCCTGAATAGAAAATTTTACAAAATTTCCGTATTTGGCCATGTAAATGCCGCGGGCGCTTAGATCTAAATCACCCTTTGCAAGCTCTCGAAACATGGGATGGCGCTTCGTATGCCAGCGGTCGCGAATAGCTACTATATTATCGATAATATCATCGCTGGATGCGACTGCTCGTTCGGGTGGCATTTGAGACCCTCCTTTTCTTAAGTAGCCGCGGTATAATCTGGGTATCTCTCAGATACATCTAGCTTGAAAAGCCGCCGCGCATTTTCACCGATTATGTTTTTCCGCTGACGATCATTAAGGAACGGGAGATCCCAGATGACACTTGGTAAATCCATATCCCAGTGCGGGTAATCAGAGCACCAGCAAAGTTGTGTTTCGGCATTTATCATCTTGAACGTCATCTCCAAAACGTCTAGATCGTGTGGCATTTCCATTGGTTGGGACGAGTAATACATATTCGCCATGTACTCACTGGGTAGGCGTTTCAGTAGCGGCGCTTCCGATGACCGCATGCGGTAATCGTTATCGAGGCGCTGCATTAGCCACGGTATCCAGGCAAGCCCGCTCTCAATCCACATCACGTCAAGATTTGGAAAACGTTCCGGCAATCCGTTTATAATCCAGTTGCAGAGATGCACCGCGTTGTAGACAGTGAAACCCAGGGCATGGGTTACGAGGAACCGGTTCGTGTTGCCAAGCAGTTTATCGTTCCAGCTATAGGAGGCGTGAAAAGACAGCGGCTTTCCTATCTCCTGTATCAATGCATAGGTCTTCATGTAGGCATTATCATATACTGGCTTATATCGCGTTGAGACCACCATAAAGCCCGCTACACCAGGCGCGTCGCCGAAGTCCCGAACTGTTTGATACGCCGCCTCCGGGTCATTGAACGGCAGATATAACATGGTTTTAAGCCGGGGTTCATTTGCTAGTATATGTTCAGTTAACCATCGGTTGTACGCCCGAGACATAGCTACTTCGTATTCCGGCACCGGGTGTAGACCCAACAGCAACATTGGACCGGGGAATAACATAGCGTAATCTACACCCAACGCGTCCATCCATTTGAGGGAAAGGTGGATATCTCGATGAGTGCCATTGTCAGGTGTTCGATCCATCTTGCGAAGAGGATAGCGCGTGATCCGACCAGCTACATCCTGTGCACCCGGACTGCCAATCGTAAATGGACTGACGCCAACCCCACCGGCGGCATAAACCTGGCCGGTACGCCTTAAAACCGGATCCTCGATGAACTCAATGATCTCCGCCATAGACTCATTCTCGTAATGATGGCAGTCGACATCAACGACCAGTACGTCCTGCAGGTTTCTCTGATCTCGTTGTCGAGAAGCATTGATTAGGAGTTTCGAAGTATCAAACTCCTCAATCGTCATCTTGTGCAGATGATCTGTGGGAATTTCCATCCGCTAGACCGCTCCTAAAAGGGCAATTCTACGAAGGTAGCTTGTAATCTGGGAACCTGTCTGAGACGTCGAGATTGTATAGATTACGCGCGTTTTCGCCGAGGATATTCTTTTTCTGCTTTTCATCGAGAAACGGCAAATCCCAAATAACGCTCGGCACGTCCATATCCCAATGCGGGTAATCAGAGCACCAGCAAAGTTGTGTTTCGGCATTTATCATCTTGAACGTCATTTCGAGAATGTCGGGGTTATGCGGCATCTCCATCGGCTGCGACGAATAGAACATTTCGCCCATGTACTCGCTGGGTAGGCGTTTCAGTAGCGGCGCTTCCGATGACCGCATGCGATAATCGTTATCGAGGCGCTGCATCAGCCATGGCACCCAGGCAAGCCCGCTCTCAATCCACATTACGTCAAGATTTGGAAAGCGCTCCGGTAACCCGTTTACGACCCAGTTACACATATGTACTGCATTGAAGATCGTGAATCCCAACGCATGAGTGACCAAAAATCGGTTGGTGTTGCCGAGAAGTTGGTCATTCCAACTATACGAGCCGTGGAACGCTAACGGCTTACCCATTTCCTCTATCAGCGAATAAGTTTTCATATAAGCATTATCATAAACCGGCTTGTAACGCGTCGAGACCACCATAAAACCACAGACGCCATCACGGTCACCGAAGTCCTGAACCATCTTGTACGTCGCATCCGGGTCATTGAACGGCAGGTATAGCATCGTCTTAAGCCGTGATTCCTCGGCGAGGATTCTTTCTGTCAGCCATCGGTTGTAAGCCCGCGACATCGCAACTTCGTATTCCGGAACGGGATGTAGACCTAGCAAAAGCATTGGCGTCGGGAACAACATCACATAATCAACACCCATCGCATCCATCCATTTTAGCGATAGATGGATATCCCTATGCTTGCCATCTTTCGGGGTTTCCTCAATCTTCCGCAGCGGATAGCGCGTTACACGGCCAGCTACATCTTGGGAACCGGGACTTCCCATCATGAATGGGTTGTTGGCACCGGTGCCAGCGCCCGAATAGACTTGCGCAGTACGACGAAGGACCGGATCGTCGATAAATTCGACTATATCCTGCATAGATTCGTTTTCGTAGTGATGACAATCGACATCAACGATCAGCACATCCTCAAGACCTCGCTGATCCCTTTGGCGGGCTGCATTTATAAGGAGCTTTGATGTATCGAACTCCTCCACTGACATTTTATTAAGGTGATCTGTAGGTATTTCCATGTCATCCCTCCTCGCTCAAATAGCCTCAGCCACTCGACCATGCTTGCCACATACCTAGCTCAAATAATTCGATATTCACCGCCTGTAACATCGCGGTGCTCATAATCATTACAGACGTAACTGGTATTGTTCGTCCATTTGGGAAAGGATCCCACCTTTCTCCCTCTTGAAAACGAACAGTGTAGAGCTTTGTTAACGCATCCAAGCCCTCTTGAATCATTTCCTTCGATGGCGCCTCACCGTCTGGCAAATCAATTAACTTCTGCGCCAATATTTTAAGCGCCTTTGTTTCATCAAGGACATTTGCCAGAGGATCTCCGGTTTCTTGGGCGATTCTCGCTGTTGCCTTTCCATGAAACGGAGATTTAGACAACTCCTCCTCGCTTATCTCATCAGATGGTGACATAGATATTGTCATCCTTTTCAACCACATCGTATTTCTTTAGCCGAAACTTTCGATCCGCGACCATGTCGCCGGTAGAGAGGTCAAATTCCCATCCATGCCATGGGCAAACGATATGCATTTCATCGTGGTTAAAAGTCATTCCCTGATAGGTTTTATCCTCGGCAATAACCTCTTCAACCTTCGCCATAAGCAGACCCTCGCAGGCTGGGCCGCCCTGGTGTGGGCACACATTCTGATAGGCGAAAAGTTCACCATTTACGCGATACACGCCGATTTCGTAATTACCGTTAGGTACGATTTTCCTATCCCCATCGGCTAGCTCGTCCACTTTCGATACAAACAGTTCTGTAGCCATTCTTCCCGTTATCCCTCTTTGACGGATCTAATTTGTCGGAGCGACGCCGAGTCCGCCCGACGCAGTTGTCTTCTTCCCTTTTGAGGTACTAGGTGCCATGTGGCGATTTACCCGATCCTGTAGACGGGTCATCCCGACATTAGCGGCTGCGGCAATCGCAAAGATGATAAGGATAATCGCATACATAGGTGCTATGCGAAATTGTTCGTAGTAAATTCCAAGCCGATAGCCCAGTCCGCCATCCGCGAATTTCAACTCCGCGACCAGAACGCCAATCACCGTAATCGCCATACCAAGGCGCAGTCCAGTAATTACTGGGTTCACCATCGCCGGCATATAGATTTTAGAAACCATTTGCCATTTGTTCAAATTAAAGCTTTTACCAACCCGGATTAGCACCGGATTAATCAGGACCATACCGAGTGTGGTCGTGAAAACGACGGGAAAAAAGGCCGACATGGCACCCTTCGCCATTTTTGACTCGATGCCGGTTCCAAACATCAGAAAAAGGATAGGTAAGAAAATTATTTTGGGGGTTGATCCAATTGCATTGAGATATGGTTCCAACGCCCCACGTACCAGCGGGCTTGTCCCCATCCAGATACCGACAAAAATAGCGATAATGGACCCGACGATAAAACCTACGATGTGTTCGGCAAAGGTAATGCCAAGATCGCGATAGAATCCGGCGGAAACCAGTTCCTCGTATATTGCGTAAACAATAGCCCAGATATGGGGCACAACATCGTTATAGAGAACGCCAACAGTTCCAAGCGTTGCAATGACTTCCCATGCAAGCACAAGTCCAACCGCCGTCACAATGCGAATTCGCCTAATCGCACCGTCCATTGAAAGATTGGTGTCAGTCGATTTACTATCAATCATACCGGTCTGAGCCATTTCTCTATTCTTCCGAAACCCCAGTAGAAAAAGACGCTGACAAAAACAACGGCGATAATGCTGGCATAGGTACCAGGGGTGTCAAAGCGGAAATACATCTCTGAGACAATCCGCCCAAGGCCACCAAAGTCGATCAAATATTCAATCGCGACTATATTTACCAAGGTATACATTACGCCAATTCGGATCCCCGTAAAGATGGTCGGGACAGCGCTAGGTAGCTGGATTTTCCAGAACATTTCCCGATCGGAGACATTGAAGCTGCGGCCGACATTTAAAAGCGTTCGCGAAACGCCAAGCAGCCCTTGCCGAGTTTGAATAATGATCGGAATAGCTCCTGGAATAAACCCCATCGCGATCAGGGTTGCATGGCTACGGCCGAATATCACAAGGAATAGCGGATATAATAATACCGTCGGCGCGGCGAATGCCGCTGCGAGCCAACCCTCGTACGCAACGCCGTATTGGCTATTACGCCACAGGAAGTATCCAAAGGGTACGCCAATTACAAGGGCCAGTAGCGTGGCACCGGCCGTCATTCCCAAAGTTACAAAAAAATTACCGAAAAGATCCATATCCTCTTGAACTTCAGGAAATGCGAGGATGGTATCCGACGGCCGGGGAACAACCAGCTGCATCACCCATCCGACGTCGACCGCAAACTCGAGTAGCAGCGCACAGGCTACAAGTCCGATCAGGCCAACGACGATAGGCATTTTGTGCAATTTGGACATATTCCCCGGCAATCGGTTGTGGTTATTAACTTAGCTGATCAGGGCTTGTTACCCATTGGATGAACCAGCTCCTTGAGCTGAGCTGCTGTGAGAAGTTTTTTGATTTTTTTATTTTCCAGCGCGATCTGATTGATTTTATCCAATCCTGCGACTGGCATGAGCGTCGTTACCTCGGCCGGGGTATCCTGCGGCGCGGTTTTGACATCGGCAAGATTTAGCTTCCAGCGTTTGGCATAAGTCTTAAGTCGCTTTTCGCTGGTATAGGTCATTGCACGGGCCTCTTTGAATGCCAGCATCATCCGCTTTGCAACATCACGGTTTTTGTTAAGCCAGTTGACGTTGGCCGCTATCACTCGGATCGTTACGCCATTAAGGCCAGCTGCCTGTTTACCCGTACCAATAATGCGGATCTTTCCTTCTCGAAGGAGGTTTTTGTTCAGCGGATACACCGACCAGCCAGTCGCGACCTGTCCTGACATCAGCTGAGTGCGTGACCCTGAGGGGCCGCCTACAGAGGTTAGCTTGGCTTTCAACCCAAGTGCATTCTTAATAAACAAAGCAGCAAGGTTGGTTGTTGATCCTGGGCGAGAGTAAGCAAGTTCCTGTCCGGCTTTCAGATCTTTAAACGTTTTAATTGGGCTATCCGTTTTCACGTACCAATAAAGGTCTGGAACACCCCGAATATTACTGCCGAGAATTCGGACAGGTGCACCCTTCGCATAGGCAGATAGAACTCCAAGGACGCCATTACCCCACACAATATCCTGACTGCCAGTTAGGACGGCTTGCAGGGAAGCCGCGCCACCAGAACCGTGTATCACGGATACATCAAGTTTATGCTTCTTAAAAATTCCCTCTTCGAGCGCTGTGTAGGGATGCTCAGTTTCGAAGACTACCTTAGTGCTATTCACGAGACGAACCTTATCCGCCGCGATCGCAGGCGCTACCAAAAGGGCAGTTCCTGTAGTTGCAATTGCAAGTGTTTTCAACATCTTGGACATTTTTTTTCCTCCCGGGTTATGTGTCCGTTACATTAATTTCGTCAAAGATCTTTTATGTATGGAAACCGGTCGCTAAGTCGCTGCGATCGCTGCCTCCTCGTCAACCATGCCTCGTGAGGCTTCCTCACGCAACAAAGTCCATAGTTTGCCGACATAGGTACCGAACTCTGGCGTTGAGATAACTTCCGATGACCTCGGCCGCGGCAGATCAACCTCAATGATATCCTTTATCGTTCCCGGCCGGTAAGACATTACCACTACACGATCTGAAAGCTGTACAGCCTCCGTAATGTTATGTGTGATAAGCAGCATGGTCTGGTTTAATGCGGACCAAATCTCCAGCATCTTGTCACCCAGTAACATACGGGTCTGCTCATCCAATGCGCCAAACGGTTCGTCCAGAAGCATAATCCGTGGCTCGTATGCCAGTGTCCGAGCAACCGCCGTGCGCTGTTTCATGCCACCTGATAACTGCGCAGGATAATGATTTTCGAACCCATCCAGTCCAACCAGTTTGATGAACTTCTTGGCAAGTTCTTCGCGTTTACCTTTTTCGATGCCCTCGATCTCAAGAGGAAATACGACATTGTCGAGCGTCGATCTCCACGGGAACGTGGACTCTTCTTGGAATACTACTCCAACATCTTTGTGAGCTCCATCCACAGGACGACCCTCAATCAATACCTCCCCTTCGTGATCGGCGATCAGGCCACCTATAACGTTGAAAAGGGTTGATTTACCGCATCCGGACGGGCCGATTATCGAGACGAATTCACCCTCTGAGATGTTTAGGTCGACCGCATTCAATGCCTTTACGGGATCGTCGCTGTCCTCGTTGTAGGTCTTCGAAACACCCTTTATTTGTAAAATGTCAGACATCGCGTTGCTCCTGTCAGCTTGCCTTGCCAGTAGAAGCTTCGCCGCTAGCCCGCGTCACCATCGGTGCCGAATAACCGGGCTGAACGCGTACGTCTATGAAATATGGTTCTCCAGTCGCTACGGTAGCTAGACCTTTTTCAAAGGCGCCGACTAAATCGCCGGCCTTCTCAATCGGCCCGTCCGCTTTAACGCCCTGCGACCGCGCATATCCAGCTAGGTCTAGAGCTGGATCATCGATCCGCTGGCCGATCCAGCGGTTCTCCACCGGTCGGTTACGTTGGGTCGCCATTGCTTCTTGGTGAACCTCATCGTTAAAGTTCGATCGGTTGTTTGAAATGATGAATAGTACCGGAATCTGGTAATGCGCCGCCGTCCAGAGCGCTGACCCTCCCTGCATGAAGTCACCATCACCTAGAATGGCAACTGGAATTCTCGGACTATCTATCAGAGCCAAACCAACGCCGATTGCACTTCCCGGTCCACAGCCCAGTCCACCGCCGCCGTCGTTACCCAGGTAATCCAGCGGATGATTGACTTCCCAGGAGTCCGCCGCCCACCCGAGCGGTACCCGCGTGAGGGTTATATCATGGTCGCCACGCGCCTCTTTCAAGGCGTAGGCAATATCTCTAGGTGCGATAGCGGCGTCATTCGATTTATCTTCTCGATCCGGGGTTTCAGCTTTTGCCTTGGCGCTACCATCCCAGCGGGACCTACCGTCCAGCTTGTCCTTCAACGTCAACAAAAGCTGCCCGGCGAAAACATCTGGATCCGCGAGAACGGGTATATCTGCGGGCGCGAGACCGAAGTGATCTGCACTCCAGCCGTTATGAGCATAGGAATCTACTGTACAATTTACGATTTTGCCCGGTATGCCGCCACGAGGTGCAAGCGGTTTTAGAGATCCTGCAAGGTCCAACCAGTCAAACACTATCACAGCATCGGCCTGCATAAGTTCTTCCTGCCCGATAGGACTAACCCAGTTGGCCGGTGCCCCGACATGCAGTGCATGCTCCGATGGGAAAGACGCACGATTTTTAAGGTCCGTGATCACCCCAGCACCCACCAGTTCCGCGAGATCGACACGTTGCTGCCAATCCTCCATGCTTGGCGACATGCGACCAAACATGAAAACAACCTTTTTTGAATTCACGATTAAGTTTGCGGCATCCTCAACAGCGTCGTTGGATGCCGGGGGTGGGTCAGCAAGCAGGAAACGCTCGACATCGGGGATAGTGACCTCACCTTCCTTAAGCGGTGTTTCTTGGAGACCTGCATCAAAACACACATACACCGGTCCCTTTGGCGCCTGTTGCGCCATAATATTGGCACGGAGCATTGTCTCGACGATAGCTTCAGCCGAACGCGGCTCGTCGTCGTATTTTACGTAATTCCGTAGGAGGGCTCCCTGATCCTTCGCGGTGTGAATCCAATCAATCCAGGGTCGTCGCAGGGGCGCATCAACCGGTCCGGTCGCACCCATAACAAGGATCGGTGCCCGGTCACACCAAGCATTAAAAATCCCCATAAGCCCGTGCATCAGCCCAACATTTGAATGTAGGATAGCACCCATCATTTCGTCTGCGACTTTGGAATAGCCATGCGCAATGGCAACGGCGTGATCTTCATGCAGGCATAATAGCATCTGGGGATCTTCATTACCCAGATAGTTGACAAGTGAGTCATGAAAGCCTCGATAGCTTGCCCCCGGATTCAGCGAAACGTACTTTACGCCAAGCTTACGAAGCATTTCGGCAGAAACGTCGCTGACCCATTCCATCTTGTTGTTATTGCCGGGAACAGGCCGATCGATCTTTTTGATATCACTCATTTTTTATTACTCCTGCATCGGTAGTTTAAAAAAGGAAATACACTCGGAACGCTTGGCGAGACCACCGATGCGAACTATTCGATAATTTCTTCACTTAGTTTGTATAGACTTTCGGGCCCAAGCAACCCCTTCATCATATTCATTTCTGTTTTGAGACGCTTGAATACGCACCCAAGTCAAGCGCATCACAGAAGCTCATTGGCGCCAAAAAAACCGGCAAACGCTTTTTACGCCCGTGAACTGTGGAATTCGGATCAACTCTTCGAACACCCCTCAGAACCGCCGGCTTGAATGCCAATCTATCCAACGAATGGTGGTTTCGTAGCAGGGATGTCTCGTTATCGGCTCCGACTAACAAATAGGACCACGTTTCCGGCGACAGGATCTGGTGAACAGCTTTAACGATTCCATGCGATGTTGCGAAAGCGCCCACACCATAGTTCCTCCCTGATTGCCGGATTCTGCCCGACATAAAACCCCTTAAGGGAAATTTCATTTATAGGCGGCATTTTAACTGGATATCGTAACGCTGACCATATCCTATCCTAAAATTAAACCCTATTTATTACTCAAGTTAATGGTGAGTTAGCTAAAAGCGTTTTCTATCTATACCATCTTAGAACAAAATATGGTTAGAATTAGGTTGTAAACAGATAAAGGGACAAAACGATATGAAACGTTTCTCAATTATGATTGCAGCGGTAGCTCTGGGTTTTGGAGTTGTTGCCTGTGATGAGGCGCCCAAAGAGAGTGAAAGCAAGACGCCGCCGACATCAAACGTCGCTTCTGGAGGAACTCTAGACGACGTGAAGAAACGCGGAGTTCTACAGTGCGGAATAAACACCGGGCTTGCTGGCTTTGCCTATACAGATGACAGCGGAAAATGGGCAGGCTTTGACGTTGCCTATTGTAGAGCGCTTGCCGCCGCAGTGCTGGGTGATCCGGACAAAGTAAAATACGTAAACCTTACCGGTAAAAACAGATTCCCCGCCCTTGCTTCGGGTGAAATTGATGTCCTGTCAAGGAACACGACTTGGACATTTTCTCGTGACGTAAAACTCGGGTTTACTTTCATAGGCGTTAGCTACTATGACGGTCAGGGTTTCATCGGTCGAAAAAAATTGGGTGTTAAGAGCGCGAAAGAATTAGACGGCGCCTCAATCTGCATTCAAACAGGCACGACGACCGAGCTTAACCTTGCCGATTTCTTCCGGGTAAATAAGATTAAGTACGAGCCGGTGCCGATCGAAACGAATGAAGAAGCTCGAAAAGCTTACCTAGCCGAGCGGTGTGACGTCTATACGACAGACGCATCCGGTCTTGCAGCTACAAAATCAACATTTTCAGATGCCGCAAACCACATGGTTTTTCCAGAAATTATCTCGAAAGAACCACTCGGCCCATTGGTGAGACAGGGTGATGACGCTTGGGCAGATATTGCCCGTTGGACGCTGAATGCTCTCATTAACGCTGAGGAGTACGGTGTTACCAGTGCGAATATCGATCAGATGCTAAAGGGGACTAAGAACCCTGAGATCAATCGTATGCTCGGCACTGAGGGTACACTCGGTGAGATGCTCGGCCTTCCTAAGGATTGGGCAGTGAAAGCGCTGAAGGCTGGCGGAAACTATGGTGAGATTTTCGACCGTTATCTCGGTGAAAAAACACCGCTCGGTCTCTCTCGGGGTTTGAACGCCCTTTGGAATAACGGTGGAATATTATACGCACCACCGATGCGTTAAATTTCTACGGGGCTGCCTTTGATTTTTGGCAGCCCCTTCATTTTCAAATTCAAACAAGGTGGCAGATTGCTAAAATGTTAGAAAGTCTGCCTTAATGACCAGTCGTATAAACTTTCGAAACATATGGTTCGATAAACGTGGGCGTGGGTACCTGCTACAACTCCTCGTGTTATTCGGCGTTGCCATCTTCTTGGCAGTCATAACTTCAAATACACTCGCCAACCTGCAAAGAGCGGGCCTCACGTCCGGTTTTGGTTTTCTCGGCGATCAAGCTTTTTTCGACATTAACCAGCGCCTAATCGACTACACCTCACAGTCTTCCTTTGGAAGAGCATTAATTGTTGGCCTGTTAAACACTGTCCTGGTCTCGTGCCTTGGAATAATAACAGCCACTTTAATAGGTTTTGTTGCAGGAATACTAAGGCTCTCCAATAACTGGCTGGTAAGTCGACTTATTACTTCTTACGTGGAGATCACCCGAAACGTCCCGCTCTTGCTGCAGATTATTCTTTGGTGGTCCATTTTAACAAGCCTGCCAAAAGTTAGAGATAGCATGTCTATCTTTGGTGCATTCTTCCTGAATAATCGTGGATTACGTGCGCCATCCCCGGATTTTGAAGCTCCATTTCTATGGTTATTTGCGGCAGTATTTCTTTCCGTACTCGCCACAGTAGCTATCTCTATTTGGTCGCGCCGTCGTCAGAAACTTACTGGAAAGACCTTTCCTGTAGTTTTTTCCGGCCTCATCCTGTTACTGGTTGTCCCTATCTTTGTGTTTTACCTGTTGGGCCAGCCTATCAGCTGGGACATCCCTGCGAAGACACGTTTCAATTTTGGGGGCGGTTTCAATATTACTCCCGAACTACTTGCGCTTTGGGTTGCCCTTGCCACTTACACGGGGGCTTTTATATCAGAAATCGTAAGAGCAGGAATCCTCTCCGTTAGTGCCGGCCAATCCGAAGCAGCTCTATCCCTCGGCCTCCGGAAGAATCAGACAATGCGTTTAGTAACTATACCTCAAGCACTTCGTGTGATTATCCCGCCGTTAACAAGTCAGTATTTAAATCTTACAAAAAATTCATCTTTGGCAATTGCCATTGGATATCAGGATCTCGTTTCTATTGGCGGAACAATTCTGAACCAAAGCGGGCACGCGCTTGAGGTCGTTGCAATCTGGATGTTCGTTTACCTTAGCCTCAGTCTTGCTACCTCGGCCTTTATGAATTGGTACAACAAGAAAATGTCTTTGGTAGAGCGCTGATGATGAACCCCACGGACGACACAACCAAGCAATACATACAGGGCCGGCCACCGCCCCTAGCATCTACCGGGATCATAGGATGGCTTCGTCAGAATCTCTTTTCGAGTATTTCGAATACAGTTTTAACTCTCGTTTCCATTTATCTTCTTTCGCTAGCCATACCAGCGATTCTGGACTGGATGTTACTAAGTTCTCAAATTTCTGGTGATACTAGGTTTGACTGCAAAGTCGATGGAGCTTGCTGGGCTTGGGTAGATCAACGCTTTGGACAATTTTTGTTCGGATTTTATCCACCAGATGAAAGGTGGCGAGTTGTAATTGCTTTTATCCTTTTATTTCCGGCGCTCATTCCCTGGTTAACTAACGGCACACCCGGGGAACGTTACCTTCGATGGTTTTCGGTTACCTACCCCGTAATCGCTACGGTTCTTTTGGCAGGAGGGTTTGGCCTTCAGGAAGTCCCAACCGACAAGTTTGGTGGGTTTATGCTAAATTTGATCGTGGGACTGTCGGGAATTGTCCTATCCCTCCCGGTTGGGATACTGCTAGCCCTCGGTAGACAGTCGAAATTACCCCTGATCCGGTGGTTCTCGATAGGTTTTATTGAGGCGGTAAGAGGTGTTCCTCTGATAACGCTATTGTTCGTCTCAAATATACTTTTACCGATTTTCCTGCCACCAGATGTAACGCTAGACTCGATCATTCGAGTTATCATAATGGTAACGGCTTTTGCATCCGCCTATATGGCAGAGGTAATTCGCGGCGGTCTCCAAGCAATACCCTCCGGTCAATACGAAGCAGCTAACGCGATGGGTCTCAACTATTGGAAGTCGATGCGGCTAATCGTACTTCCCCAGGCTCTGAGGATATCGATACCGGGTATCGTCAATACATTTATAGGTCTCTTTAAGGATACAACCTTGGTAATCGTGATTGGTCTTTTTGATATCCTAGGGATTGCCAATGCAATGGTTTCAAACCCTGACTGGCTTGGATTGTCGACTGAAACTTATGTTTTTGTTGCGGTTTTCTTTTTCGCGGTTTGTTTTTCAATGTCACGATACTCCATGTGGCTCGAGCGACGACTAGGCGGAAAAGGGTATTAGGAGTTTAGAGATGAACGAAAAGGGATTTGATAAATCAAAAAATCAAAGCCGGGTCATACAGATTGAAGGCCTAAACAAATGGTTCGGCTCTTTCCATGTTCTGAGGGATGTTTCGTTGTCTGTTGGGCAAGGTGAAAAAATAGTCATCTGCGGCCCTTCCGGGAGCGGTAAATCTACGCTTATTCGTTGCATTAATTTTTTAGAGGAACACCAGGAAGGACAGATAATCGTCGATGGCATAGAGCTTACGGGGGACCTGAAGAATATTGATGCCGTTAGACGGGAGGTTGGAATGGTTTTTCAGTCATTCAACCTCTTCCCTCACCTATCCGTTATTGAAAATTGTACTCTCGCGCCAATATGGGTCCGAAAAACTCCACATGCAGAAGCCGAAGAACTCGCAATGGAATATCTTGATCGGGTAAAAATCCCGGAACAAGCGCACAAGTACCCTGGTCAACTCTCTGGCGGACAACAGCAAAGGGTCGCCATCGCGCGTTCCTTGTGTATGAAGCCCAAAATAATGTTGTTCGATGAGCCAACCTCCGCTCTCGATCCAGAGATGATCAAGGAGGTCCTGGACGTGATGGTCGATCTTGCTGATTCCGGCATGACAATGCTTGTCGTCACCCATGAAATGGGTTTTGCCGCGCAGGTAGCCGATCAGGTAATCTTTATGGATGAAGGCCAGATCATTGAACAGAACACGCCCAATGAGTTTTTTGATAACCCGCAATCCGACCGAACCAAACTATTTTTAAGCCAAATTCTAAGTCACTGATAAAACCATTTCTCCGTCAATATTTTAATCAGCGGTTGTTCCTCCATCACCAACGAGTGCGAATGGTGCCCAGAATATTGGGTGTGCATATGAGAATAGAGCTTTCCCGTTCTGATAAGTAAATTCTGGACCAGTGAATCAGTTTTTTACCCATTTCACGGAGGGTGTGGGGGTAGAGAACGACCGGCTTTATTATCTGGGTTTCAGTCCACTCTTATCCCCGGTCTGGAAGCGGTGCAGTAACACGCCAATTAGGGGAGTCCAATTAAACCAAATGCGCCCCAAAATATCGGGTGGGAGTAACTGAATACCATCTGGTTTTCTGCTGTTTTAAAGCCACTATGATTTATTAAATAGCGATAGGATTGACCTGCTGCTTCCGATTTTGACAGTGTCGGGTCAACAATTTGCCGCTTGAATAGGTCCGTGGTTAGTAACCTAGCTGACGTCGTTTCAACCGGCCAATAGGTAACCAACATTGCACGTGCGCCTGCATAAAAGAATGCACCTCCTAGTCCCGATATCGCTTCCGCCCCGCTACCATCTGCAGCACCAGTGTTGC
>CEUL01126274.1_pt1 | contig 17941 bp, 13 predicted proteins | sample 427021 | NCBI WGS metagenome assembly CEUL01 (sample SAMEA2622800, study PRJEB7988) | marine metagenome | isolation source: saline water (ENVO:00002010), including | reverse complement strand
TCAAGAAGTCCGGTGCTTGGTACACCTATGAAGGAGAGCAGCTCGGACAAGGTCGAGAAAACGCCAAACAGTTCCTCACCGATAATCCGGAAATCATGGTTGAAATTGATGGCAGGATCAGATCTCAATTAGGAATTGGTGATCTGGGTAGCGAAGCTGAAGCCGCGGATACAGATCTGGAAGCCGAAGAATCTGTTGACGTCGTTGACGAATAACAATTAAAGAGGCATCGCTTCAGGTTGGCGGGCAGCTTCATTAGCAAGAAGCGTTGCTTGTAGCTCAAGCAAAATCTGCTTCCAAGCAATCACACAGGGTCCTGGCGCTATAGCTTGGAACGCAGTCAAACGTTCCCCAGGAAAGAGTCTGATGGCGAAGAAGCAAGACAAGCCGCAAAACATTTTCAACTTTGATTACAGCAGCGATAAACAAGATCGACCGCCGCAGGAGTATTACGACCAGATCAAAGAAAAGTTCGCGGAGGAACGCGACTTACGCCTCGACTATCGCCCTCCGGGAACCGATAGCTACACCTCAGACCTCACCGGAGAGTTAGCTAAATATGCGACAGACCCTTACGGCCACCAGGTAGAGGAGCGAGAGACTCTAAACGATTCAGTTGAGGTGCTCTTTATTGGCGGCGGATTTTCGGCGCTCCTGACTTCGGCGAGGCTCAGAGAAAAGGGCGTCGAGAGTATCCGGATTGTTGAACGAGGCGCTGACGTAGGTGGGACTTGGTATTGGAATAGATACCCAGGTGTCGCCTGTGATGTCGTCGCGTATGACTACTTGCCGTTGCTGGATGAGACCGGCTACGTGCCGAGTCGTCACTATGCGGGCGGTCAAGAGATCTACCAGTACTGCAAATCCATTGCCGAACGATTTGATTTGTATGACCTAGCCGTGTTCGGGACAACGGTGACGTCAACAGTCTGGGACTCAGACGAGGAAGTTTGGGTGGTCGGAACTGATCGAGGAGACAGCATTAAAGCGCGTTTCGTCGTCTGCGCCAACGGCACACTGTCGAAACCAAAATTGGCGAAGATCGACGGCATCGAAACTTTTGCCGGTCACTCGTTTCACACGTCTCGTTGGGACTACGAATATACGGGTGACAATCTTCAGAATCTTGCCGATAAGCGGGTTGGGATTATTGGGACTGGAGCAAGCGCTGTCCAAGCCATTCCTGAATTAGCGAAGGCGGCGAAAGAGCTATATGTCTTTCAACGCACCCCGTCTTCGATAGACGTGAGAGATGACTGGGAAACCGAGCCCGAGTGGGCCGCGAGTCTGGAACCTGGATGGCAAGCGAAACGAAGAGCCCGAGCGATTGAGGGGCCCCGAGTACCTGACGCGGTCAAGGCCAAACGAGCCGCGATGTCGCGTGAAGAAAAGATTCAACGACAAGAAAACGCCAATATTGACGCGATGATGCGTATTCATAAACGCATTGATGAGGTTGTAGAAGATCCCGAGACAGCTGAGTCTCTGAAGCCCTGGTACATGCTGATGTGTAAGCGCCCCTGTTTCCACAACGAGTATTTGCCGTCGTTCAATCGACCCAATGTCACTCTTGTCGACACCAAGGGCGAAGGCATTAGTCAAATTAATGCGAGCGGACCTGAATTCGACGGAACGCAATACGAGTTAGACGTACTGATATACGCGACTGGATTCGAAGTACAACAAACAGGGATCTATAACCAGATCATTGGCGAAGGTGGCCAGGACCTCAACGTCAAGTACGAGGACGGAATTCGTACCTTGCTTGGAATACATTCTCATGGGTACCCCAACCTCTTCATAATGGGCGGCTACCAGGCGTTCTTCGCTTTCAATCTGACGGACGTGCTGAATAGCCAAGGCGAACATATAGCTGAATGCATCGATTTTGTTCGACAAAATCAGATTCATAGCTTGGACTGCACTTACGACGCAGAAGAGCGTTGGGTGCAAGAAGTTATTGCCCACCGTGGGAAAACGAGTAGAAACCGCGATTGCACGCCGGGTTATTACAACTTTGAGGGTGCTGAGAATCGGCGCCAGGACGGCAACTACAACGGAACTATGAAGCAATACCTCGACCACATGTCAGAAATAAGAGACAAGATGTCTGAGCACTTTGCGTTCACTGAGAGATGACCACAGCAGAATTCTCTGACCTATTCCGCCGTAAGTGAGTTCACCCTGTGCCGTTGCCCAATAGCCTTGGTGGGGTGAACGGTCGCTACTTCGTGCGCACTTACGGGTGTCAAATGAATGAACACGATTCGGAACGGATCGCGGGTCTGCTCGAAACAGATGGCCTGGAAGAAGCTGAATCTTTCGATGACGCTGACGTCATTGTCCTAAACACCTGCTGTATCCGAGAAAACGCAGACAACAAGCTCTACGGACAACTCGGAAATTTAAAAAAGCTGAAAGAAGAGCGACCGGATCTTCAAATTGCGGTGGGCGGATGTCTCGCTCAAAAAGACCGAGAGACGATAAGAGAAAGAGCACCCCATGTTGATGTGGTCTTTGGAACTCACAACGTTGGTCGCGCAACAGAACTGCTTACGGAAGCTCGGACTAACGGGCCGGTAACCGAAATCCTGGAGGAATCAGAAGCGTTTCCATCCGCGCTTCCCGTAAAGCGAGATGCCAATCATGCAGCATGGGTCACTATTCAGATCGGCTGTGACAATTCGTGTGCCTTTTGCATAGTTCCTGCAGTAAGAGGCAAAGAAATTTCGCGCCCCTATGGCGAGCTTGTAGAAGAAGTTCGAGCATTAGCCTCGACGGGCATCACCGAAATCACGCTTTTGGGCCAAAACGTGAATAGCTATGGCCGCGATCTCACCCTCAAGCTGCGAGGCTCGGAACTCCCCGATGACTCGGAGCTGCTTGTTGGCCGGTCGTGGACAGAAGGCCGTCACACCGCTCGGCCACTTTTCTCCGACCTGCTTCGATCGGTGTCAGAGATAGAGGGAATTCGAAGGGTTCGCTATACCAGTCCCCATCCCAAAGATCTGCGCGTTGAAACCATCGACGCTATGGCCGAGGTCCCTGAAGTATGTGAACACCTCCATTTACCTTTGCAGTCGGGTAGCGATGACGTGTTGACATCTATGCACCGCGGCTACACAGCAAGTAAGTATTTGACGAAAATAGAAGAGGCCAGACGGCGAATCGTCGACTTAGCGGTGACTACCGACATAATCGTGGGCTTTCCAGGCGAAACCGATGATGACTTCGAAAAGACGTTGGAAGTAGCAGCCGAAGTTCAATTTGATAATGCATTCACGTTTGTCTACTCGCCGCGACCGGGCACTGAGGCAGCTGACCTAGTGGATCGATATGTATCGCAGGATGTTGCAGCAGAAAGAATGGAACGCTTGCGTCAGGTTATTGAACGGTCAAGTCTGCAGAGCAACCAAACAAGAGTTGGGCATAACGAAGAAGTCATTGTTGAGGGTCGCTCCAAGCGTGACAGCAGCATGCTTACGGGTCGCACGCGTCACAATAGGCTGCTGCACTTTCCTTCTCAGGACACGATTCGACCGGGCAGTTACGCTCAAGTCCTTGTAACAGGAGCACGCACTTTCAACCTCATTGGCGAGTTGTTGGAAATAACCGCGCCTGCGAAACACAAAACGCGAATACCGGTGGCGTCTTCCTGACTGCGATAGAGCGACTGAAGGCGCAGCCCATTGTCGTTGTTGGGCCAACCGCATGTGGGAAGTCCGCGCTTGCGATTGAAGTTGCACGTCGCTTTGACAACATCGAGTTGTTGTCGATCGATTCGATGCAGGTTTATAGAGGTATGAATATCGGCACGGCGAAAGCTACTAGCCAAGAGCAGTCAGAAGTGCGGCATCATCTGATCGACCTGGTCGATCCGCATGAAACTTTTACCTTGGTTGACTTCCAAGAGGCTCATGCAAGAGCTCGAACCGATATTGACGAACGTAGCGGTGTTCCTCTCCTAGTTGGAGGAACAGGCCTCTACCTGAGAGCGATAGTTGACGGGCTTACACCCCCGCCGAGGTTCGCTGAAATCGCTCAACAGTTAGATACAGAGCCCGAAACTGAGTTACTTCACCGTCGACTGGTAGATCTCGATCCGATCGGCGCGAGTCGGATGGAGAGCAACAATCGTCGGCGCATCATACGAGCGTTAGAGGTCACTTTGGGCACAGGACGACCGTTCTCGTCATTTGGTCCTGGGCTGAATAGCTACCCAACAGTTCCGTATCGAATGTTAGGTATTGAAATAGAACGCAGTGAGCTCGATGACCGAATAGAGCGCCGCTATCGAGACCAAATGGAAGCCGGCTTTCTGGAGGAAGTCCGAGGCTTGGCAGAAGTCGAACTTTCGGTTACCGCAGGCCAAGCACTTGGCTACAAAGAACTACTCGCTTACATTCGAGGCCAGACATCACTCGATGAGGCCTTACAGCTAGCAATACAACGGACTAAACGCTTTGCGCGTCGACAGCAACGTTGGTTTAAGCGTGACCCGCGAGTTGAGTGGGTGCCGAGAAGTCAGCTGAACTCACTGATTAACGAAATTTCATCGCAGTTATGACCCAGAGAACTGGGACAATGGTGCAGGAGCTTGCTATGCGACTAACAAAACACCACGGCCTAGAAAATGACTTTCTCGTAGCGCTCGCGCGTGAAGTTCCCCGCGACATCGAAAAGCTAGCCAGAGAACTTTGTGACCGACGCACTGGCATCGGAGCAGACGGACTCTTGCTTGGGCTACCCGGGAGCGACGGAGCTGACTTAGCTATGGTGCTTCACAACGCTGATGGCTCTCCGGCAGAAATGAGCGGGAATGGCATCCGCTGTCTTGCACAAGCGCACGCAATGGCCAACAGCACTGGACCCACGTCTCTAGAAATAGACACTGCTGGAGGTCGCCGCTCGGTGACTATCGATGGAGATCAAAGCGAAGCTCAAGTAACGGTCGCGATGGGACCGGTGGGTCCTGGCCCAGGAGTTCATGCAGATATTCTTCGTGAACTCGGATCAACTCTTGCCGCCACAGCTGATCTCGGAAACCCGCACCTAGTCGTCGCTGTTGAGGACCAGGACCTCATCGATATAGCAACCATCGGCCCCTACTACGAGGCCTTCTATCCGGACGGCATAAATGTCGAGTTCATCTCGGTAAGAAAAAACGATCCGAACGCTCTCGATATGGTCGTGTGGGAACGTGGTGTTGGAGTAACTCGAGCTTGTGGAACGGGAGCAACAGCGGCCGCCGTTCTTGCACATCAGTGGGATCTGGTTGGTGGGGAAGTTTGGGTCAACATGCCCGGTGGCAACGTAAGGGTGTTGATTGAACAAGACCCAGTTCTAGTTGGGCCGACTGTTTTTATCGGGGCTATTGAAGTGTTCACATGACCAAGCCCCATGAGCATCGCGACGAGAAGAACAGCCATCGAGGTGGATTCGGAGAATTCGCAGGAGAGTCGACCGGCCTCATCGATCGTTCCTTTCGCGAACAAATTGTTCTTGTGGGAGTTCAGTTTCCAGGTGCTTCCGATGATCAAGTGGACGCTAATTTGGATGAGCTTGCCCAACTGGTCGATACAGCCGGCGCTGACCCCGTCGATCGAGTCATTCAGAAGCGAGAGGCACCCGATCCGGCTACCTATGTGGGCAGGGGTAAAGCGACTGAGATTCAAGAAACTTCTGATGATGCTGATGCCGATACGGTGGTCTTTGACGATGAGTTGAGCCCCGCTCAACAGTTCAACCTAGAGAAAATCCTGAAGCGAACAGCGTTGGACCGCACAGCAGTAATCCTGGATATTTTTGCTCAAAACGCAACGACACTTGAAGGAAAGGCTCAAGTCGAGTTGGCGCAACTTAAGTACCGACTTCCGAGGTTGCGGGGTCGGGGTGATCAACTCAGCCAACAGGGGGGTGGCATTGGCACGCGGGGGCCAGGAGAGACCCAGTTGGAAGTTGACCGACGCCGAATTCAGAGGCGTTTAGCGAAGTTAGAAAAAGACCTAACCGGTCTCCGCCGTACAAGAAAAAATCAGCGCAAATCGCGTCGACGTTCTCGATTCCACACGGTCGCGATTGTTGGATACACCAACGCGGGTAAAAGTACGTTGCTAAATCGTTTAACCGGGGCCGAAGTGCTTGTAGAAGACCGGCTTTTTGCGACCCTTGATGCTACGACTCGCCGATTGCAACTCCCTGGCGGCGAGACTGTGCTGGTCACGGATACTGTCGGATTTATTCAGAAACTGCCTACGGGGTTGGTAGAGGCTTTTAAATCAACGTTGGAAGAAGTTGCAGAGGCCGACCTGCTGTTGCACGTAGTGGACGGAGCTGGTCCAGACCCCGAAGGTCAAATGAACGCCGTCCGTTCGGTTCTTAGAGAAATAGGTGCTGGCGACGTCCCGGAACTCCTGGCGTTCAACAAAAGCGATCAAGCAGAGAAAGAGGGATTTGATCATTTGCTTTATCGTCATGAAGGCTCATTATCTTTCTCTGCGCGCACCGGTGAAGGACTAGATCACCTGCTGGCCTCCATAGGGGATCGTCTCAGAAGTCTCACTAGCGTTGTGGAGTTGCGGATCCCGTGGAGCCGCGGCGATGTGGTTGCAGCAGTGCACCGCGAGGGCGAGGTTCTATTGGAACAGCATCAAGAAGAGGGAACGCTGATCCAGGCTCGGTTAGATGAAGTTTCACGGGAGCTCCTCTCGGAGTTCATCGAACACATACATTCGGGGGAACAGTATGACTAGTACAAAAGGCTTCTCTCCACCGCCGTACCCTTATGACCGGCTCGATGAACTTAAACCGTTAGCTGAGCGCCATGCAGGCGGGATTGTTGACTGCTCAATTGGAACACCGATCGACCCGCCTCCGCGGTCGGTTGTCGATGCTCTCGCATTGTCCGACAGCGAACGAAGTTATCCACCTTCGATAGGAACACTGGCTTTCCGAGAGCAAATAGCCACATGGTTCGATGCTCGACTCGGCTGCGATGTAGATGCCGTTTCAGAGATAGCCGCTGCGGTGGGCACAAAGGAATTTGTGGCGGGCTTGCCGCATTGGATGAAACTGCGTGACCCTGATCGTGACACTGTCCTATTTCCGGCCGTTAGTTACCCCAGTTACGAAATGGGTGCCACGCTTGCTGGATGTAGAGCGGTACCTGTGCCCGTCAAAGATGACTGGTCTATTCAACTTGATGCCGTTACAGACGAAGACAAAGAGCGAGCGTTGCTGCTGTGGGTCAACACTCCGGGTAACCCAGCCGGGGGATTAGATGACTTAGAAACCGTCGCAAAATGGGGCCGATCACACGGCATCCCGGTGTTCAGCGACGAATGTTATTGCGAGTTCACATGGGACGGACCGCCGCGAACAATACTTTCGTCAGGCACTGACGGCGTAGTAGCAGTGCATTCACTTTCCAAACGTTCAAATCTTGCAGGTGTTCGAGTCGGCTTTTACGCAGGAGACTCAGCAATCGTCGACTATCTACGAGAAGTACGAAAACACGCGGGCTTTATGGTGCCCGGACCAGCGCAAGCAGCTGCTGTGGCGGCATTATCGGACCAGGCTCACGTAGAACAGCAGCGAGAGATCTATTGGAATCGTCTTACACGGTTGTCGTCTGTTATCGCTGAGATGGGTGCAGAGGCACCTCTGCCTCAGGGTGGTTTCTACCTGTGGGTACCAGCCCCTAATGGAGATGCGTGGCGATTTGTCGAACAGCTACTAGAAGAAGTTGGGCTGTTAGCGTCCCCAGGTGAATTCTACGGTCCATCAGGCTCTGGATATGTCCGAATAGCTGCGGTTCAAACCGATGATCGAATTGCTCTGTTAGAACAACGGCTCAGGAACTGATAAATCTTGCTTCGCTAAGCCGTAACCTTTCAGTAATGATGGACCTTCTCGATTTAGCCGCAGAGCTTGTAGACATTCCCTCAGAAAGTCATCAAGAGGCTGCGCTAGCGGACTTCTTTGAGTACCGGCTAAGGAACGAATCGCAATTAGACGTGCATCGAATTGGTGACAGTGTGATTGCAAAATCGGAACTAGGGCGAGAACACCGCCTTGTGATCGCCGGTCATCTCGACACCGTTCCCGCGAATGACAATCAAAGCGCACGTATCGAAGGAGATCGGCTCTACGGATTAGGTGCTTGTGACATGAAGGGGGGGCTTGCGGCGCAGCTGGCGACAGCTCTAGCACTTCAGGACCTTGCGGTGGATGCGACCTTCGTCTTCTATCCCTGCGAAGAGGTAGCAGCGGAGCACAATGGACTCAAACATCTGTTTGAAACACATCCAGATCTAGTTCAAGGCGATGTGGCTTTGCTAGGAGAGCCGACATCGGCGGCAATCGAAGCGGGATGTCAAGGCACTCTCAGAGTAAACGCTCTCTATTTAGGTGAACGAGCCCATACCGCTCGTCCATGGAAAGGCCGCAACGCGATTCATAGATTGAGCAGCGTTTTGCAAGCGTTAGAAGAATACGAGGGACGTCGACCAGTTGTCGATGGGTGTGAATATCGCGAGGCGATGCAAGCGGTCCGGGTTGAAGCGGGGGTTGCGGGAAATGTCGTTCCCGACGAAGCAACTATCACTATCAATTATCGATATGCCCCTGATCGAACTCCCGAAGAAGCCGAACGACATGTCGCGCAATTGTGCCTGGAGTGCGACCAGCTGACTATCGATGATCATGCGCCCCCTGCGACGCCAGCTTTGAAACACCCGTTGCTGGACGCTCTTATTTCGCGTAACGAGTTAGAAGTTAGAGCCAAATTGGGTTGGACAGACGTCGCTAGGTTTGCCTCTCATGGAATACCGGCCTCAAACTTCGGTTCGGGCGATGCATCGTTGGCTCATACCCAAGGCGAGTTCGTTGAGCGACATGAAATTGAGCAGGTGCATTTAGCGCTAGTGGAGTTACTCGAGAACGGTGTCGGCTAAGCGCTGATCATCCTTTCGAGCACTATTGCAACCCCGTCGTTTACGTTCGAATCGGTGATCTCATCGGCTGCATCTTGAGTCGATTGGTGCGCGTTGCTAACGGCAACCCCCCAACCCGCGAATTCCAGCATCGCGTTGTCATTAGGCATATCGCCGAAGGCCACTACTGCGATAGAGCTGACCTTTCGCTGCTCACACAGTCTTCTAAGCCCAAAAGCTTTATCGACTCCAGGGGGCATCAACTCAACAAAAGGAAGCCCTGCGTGCATCGCGTTTGCCCGGCCTTTAACCAAAGGGTCAATAAGACTCAACGTTTCATCCGCTGACCTATTTGGCAAGTTGATTAATAACTTATGGACTCGCTGATCTAGGAGAGGCACCACATCTGTGATGTTGCTATCTGCTGGGCGAGCCGCGAGTTCAAGCCATCTGCGTTCCGCGACAAACTCGCTGCCCATCTCGGCGCAAAAACCCGCTTCAGGAAATGCTTGCCTGATCTCGATAAGCAAGTCGCGAGCATTGTCCAAATCGAGTGTGGCTAGTTGATTGATTGCCCCACTGGCTGCGTCGTACTCCACAGCTCCGTTAGCGCATAGCAAAGTGGTAGGAATTCCGGTTTGCTCTGCAATTGAATCGCAATATCGGGGAGGGCGACCTGTGGCTACTACAAATTCGACCCCGAGTTCGTGTAGCTGTCGCAAAACTTGTCGCGTCCTACTAGATATTTTCCGCTCAGAGCCGAGCAAAGTGCCGTCAAAATCGGACACCACTAGGTGCACATCCTGTATTTCGCGCCCGATCATCACAAGCTGTAACGAGAAGGTTCGGTGCGCAACCACTCACCGATTGTCTCTCCGACCATGATCGAAGAAGGATTGGTGTTGGCCCGAGGCACCGTGGGAAAGATCGATGCATCTGCGACAACCAGACCGTCTATGGAATGGCAACGACCGTATTGATCCACAACCGCTTCAGGGTCGTCAGACGGCCCCATTCGAGCGGTTCCGGACGGGTGGTATCCAGAAGCGGAGAAACGTCTCAATAAATCGATGACGTCGGCCCGGTCATTCACTCTGTGCAGGTCAGGGAACATCACTTCATCGGTGAGAGCCCCTAGGGGACCGGTCTCAGTAAAACGTAAAGCATCCAAGAAACAGTCAGCGAGGCGCTCCGCATCGCGGTCTACCTCACAGAATCGAGACCTAATTGTTGGGTTAACGAACGGATCCGCATCTGGGAAAATTAGTTCCCCAACACCGTCAACCTGCTCGAGAACTGCTGCGACACCAAAGTAGGGAACATTTTCCCGACCCGTAAATGTCAACTGTTCGATCTGTAAATCCATTCGATCGTTGTTATCAGGAGACGTGTACCTCAAGATCGTCTGAATAATTGGCTGGTCGCTGTTGACGAGTTCAGGGTGAGTCGGTCGACATAAAACAAACAAACCCGGGTGGTCTGACAAATTTTTACCAACCCCAGACATTTCGGCAGATACATCCACCCCCATCTGAGCTAGATGTTGTGACGGGCCTATGCCGGAACGCAACAAAATGCCAGGCGTGTGAATAGCTCCCGCACATAGAACCACCAGCTTGGATCGGATCTGTTCAATGGATCCATCCGCAAGGATTATTTCAACCCCGACTGCCTTGCCTCTTTCAATTATTAATTTGTTGGTGTGACACCCTCCACGAATTTCTAGATTCGGGCGCAACCTAATGGGAGCCAGATAGGCAGACGCAGTCGATACACGAAGCTGTCCGAGCTTGTTCATGGGCTGAGGCCCGGCCCCCCAGCCATCAGGATCGTTTTGGTCCGGGCACTCCGGGTACCCCAACTCCTCTGCGGTTGCGAGAAAAGCCTGGTGCAACTCGGTCAGCTCCTCATATGGATACCTGCGCACTGTGATTGGGCCTGCATCCCCGTGAAAGGACTCGTCACCAAAGTCCAAATCTCGTTCGATCCTGCAGAAGGTCGGAAGAACGTTTTCCCATCTCCATTCGGAATTACCGCGGTCGGCCCAATCGTCATAATCTTCCGGCACGCCACGTAAAAAGATGCACGTATTGACAGCGCTTGACCCGCCCGTAACGCGACCCCTGGGAAGTGGCTGATTGGGTCGCTGCTCAGTCGGGGAATAGTCGAGATGCCAATCGTGGTCAAACACGCTGTTGTGGTGACCGTTGCGTAAATCTGCTGGTGTGTCGGTTAAATCTGAATAGTCAGGCCCCGCGTCGAGTAGCAACACGCTGGTGTTTGGGTTCTCGCTGGCACGAGCCGCTAGAGGCGCTCCCGACGCGCCAGCACCGACGACAATGATTTCGAAATCGCGGACACCTGCCATTGCTTTGACGCTAGTTGCCCGAACGAAAGAGAGGTTGCCCATTAGTTGATCTAGGCTTCGCAGATGGCTGACACCATTATTCGCAACGCCACAATTATTGATGGAACAGGTGCTGACCGATTCGTTGGCGACGTCGCAGTAGATGATGGTCACATCACCGAAGTTGGTGACACTTCTGGCTCGGCTACTCAGGAAATTGATGCCACTGGACTTGTATTGGCGCCCGGTTTCGTAGACGTCCATACTCACGATGACGGTGCGTTGCTTTTACATCCCGATATGGAGTTCAAGATCTCACAAGGCTGCACGAGTGTCGTAGTCGGGAACTGCGGCTTCTCGGCTATTCCAGCTGTACCCGGGGAGCCCACCCTAGACCTATCTGGGATGCAAGCAGAATGGCGTGACCTCGACGGATACCGCCAGAACGTAGAGAAATCGACGCCGGCGGTCAACGCAATGATGCTTGTTGGGCATAACACAATCCGGTCATTAGAAATGGGTAGCGATCGCCGACCGCCTAGCGACGCCGAACTCGAACGAATGCGCCATCATGTCCAGTTAGCAATGGAGCAAGGCGCATGCGGATTCTCTTCTGGCCTCATCTATCGTCCGGGCCGGTGGTCAGATACAGAAGAAGTGCTCGAACTTGCCAAGGTCATAGCTCCATATGACGGCATTTACGCCACGCATATGCGAAATGAAAACGATTATTTGCTTGAAGCGGTTGACGAAGCTTTGGAGATAGGTGAGCGAGCAGGTATCGCCGTGCAAATTAGTCACCACAAGGCTGCGGGTAGGAGAAACTGGGGCAAGGTCAAAGATTCGCTGGCGAAAGTCGATGCTGCGGTGGCTAATGGGGCTCGAGTAACCCTTGATGTTTACCCGTACACGGCAGGTAGTGGCCCAATGATCCAGTACTTCGATTTAGATAACCCAAACCCAGAACTGGCAACAGCAATTCAATTGGCCTCATGTCCCGCCTATCGACAGTACGAAGGCCGAATGTTGGTTGACGTAGCGGAAGAGTTAGAAATATCGGTAACGGAAGCAGTGAGACATATCCTGACTGCCCCTGAAGGAAAAAACACGATCTGTATTCAACACATCATGGATGAAGGCGACATCGTTTCTAATTTGCGTCACGAACGGGTCATGATTGGATCTGACGGCATTCCAGACCTGGCAGGTAAGCCACATCCCCGGTTATTTGGAACATTCCCCCGGGTGCTAGGCAGATATGTTCGAGAACAAGGTGTTCTGGGTCTGGAAAGCGCTGTGCGAAGAATGACCTCGTTATCCTGCGATGTTCACGGCCTGCAAGACAGAGGGCGGATAGTTGAGGGGAATTGGGCGGATCTGGTGTTGTTCGACCCAAATGTGGTTGCCGATGTTGCTACTTATGAGGACCCCAAACGAGAATCGGCTGGCATTCGAAACGTGTGGGTCAACGGTCAGTTGGCTTTTCAAGAGAGCCTTCATACACAAATCGGGGCAGGTAAGGTTCTCAGCTACCGCAAACACTAAACCTCGGAGATCTGTGAGCGCCGGCTACCCTTGACGAATACGGCGCTGAAGAAGAGCGCTACATCTTCCCCGCCTTAGGTAATCGTTAGGCGGCCCCGCATACGCCGAAATATCGGCCACCACCTGAAAGCTCACACACGTGACTCCGACTTTTGCAGACCTCGGCGTACCCCAGGACCTCATAGCGGCCTTAGCTGAACAAGGAATTGAATCACCATTCGCGATTCAAAGCCTTGCTATTGGAGATGCGATGGCCCGCCGAGATGTTTGCGGAAAAGCCAAAACGGGTTCAGGAAAAACATTGGCATTTAGTTTGCCAGCGATAGCTCACACGACAAGAAGTCACGACGGTAAACCCACCACCTTAATGTTGACTCCCACTCGTGAACTCGCAAACCAAATAACCGGAGTAGTTGAGCCCCTAGCCAAAGCGCGCGAACTTCGAACCATCGCCGTCTACGGCGGCACGAACATCGAAAAGCAAATCGAAACTATAAGTAACGGGATAGATATCGTTATTGCCACTCCTGGACGCCTCATTGATCTCATCGAACGAGAAGCAGTCGACGTAGCTTTAGTCGAACGTGTTGTTGTCGACGAAGCTGACCGCATGGCTGACATGGGGTTCCTTCCACAAGTCGAATGGGTACTTAGGCACATTCAGGTTGATCACCAAACGATGCTCTTTTCCGCGACTCTGGATGGAGCAGTCGACACGGTCGTGAAACGGCATCTAAATGACCCGGTGTTTCACGAGGTAACAGAACCAGAAGTCACAGTAAGTGAAATGGGCCATATTTTTATGTCCGTTCACAAAATGAACAGAGTTCAAGTCGCAGCGAGAATCATTCACCAAGGCACCAAAACGATGCTTTTCACCCGCACCAAAAGGGGAGCGGATCAATTAGAAAAAGAGCTTCGGGCCGAAGGAGTCAAGGCGGCAGCAATACACGGTGATTTACGACAATCTCAACGAGAAAAAGCCTTAAAGGATTTCAGCGGTGGCGGGCTTAAGGCCTTGGTGGCTACCGATGTGGCAGCAAGAGGGATTCACGTAGATGAGGTAGATGTTGTTATTCACTACAACCCCCCTGAGGATCACAAGACCTACCTGCATCGCTCCGGTCGCACAGCACGAGCTGGTTCAACTGGAACAGCCGTAACCATGTTCCTGTGGGACGAAGAACTCCAAGTTCGACAACTTCAAAGGCGTTTGGGTCTCAAGCTCCCGCTTCATGAAGTGTTCTCAAATGATTCTCGATTAGATGATCTACCGGCATGGGTACTTCAACAGATCTGACTTTTGGCGCAGCACAACTTCCACCAGCTGTCGCGCAGGCGGCTCAACAAATCCTCGACCGTATAGAGAATGACGAGGTTGACGAAGATTTAATTCATCAACTTGCCAGTCTCGGTCCTCTTAGAGAGAAAGCGCTCATTGACCATCGAGCAACCGGCGCGGTCTTCACCCCATATCCCATAGCCCAAGAATTGGTTGATCTCCTTGACGTTGGCGCTGGAGAAATTGTCTGTGACCCTTCGGCTGGCTCAGGAGTCTTCCTACTAGCGGCGGCAGAACGGAAGTTCCAGCGCGGTGAATCTGTGACTTCGATTTCGAAAACCCTTAGAGGCATAGATATAGATCCCGTGAGCATCGAAGTTTCGCGACTGACTTTGAAACTCTGGGCCGCTTCGAAAGGAGGACAATGGCCATCGACGGATCACCTGGTCGTCGGAGATGGCTTACTTGACGTGCCCGAAAAATGGCTCGGAACTTGTGATGTCGTAATAGGAAATCCGCCGTTTCTCGGACAGTTAAAGTCTGAGACCAGTCGTAACAGAGGCCGAGCGCAAGCCCTCAAACAGAGATTCGGCTCTCTCTACACGGCATATGTCGACGAAAGCATGCTCTTCTTCCTTCTGGCGGTTGAGTTGAGTGGCGAAGATGGACGGGTGACGTTAATAGCTCCATCTTCGACATTGGGATCAGACTCGAGTCAACTAGCCAGGGAATGGATCGACAGCCGATTAACGCTCAGTGGAATCTGGATCGGAGGCAGATCCGTCTTCGAGTCGGCAGCGGTTGATGTCGTAGCTCCCATACTCCGAAACGACAAACGCGACGAATGCCTAATCGTTAGGTATGAAACACAAGACGTCCTAGCGGTGCAACGACCCCTTCCGGGATGCTGGTCCTCGCTGTTGGCTCGCGCCAATGGGGTGCCCGCCATAGCGATTACGGCCACAAGACGTTTAGGGGACCGAGCGGTGGTAACAGCGGACTTCCGAGACGCGTATTACTGGCTCGCGGAGCGGGTGGTGGAAGCCACTCGAAACGATCATCGACCTAAACTCGTGACAGTTGGCTTAGTTGACCCGTTCAGTTATCGGTACGGCGACATACCGACACGATTTGCCAAGCAGCGGTTTCAGCGTCCAGTGCTGGATATAGAAGACAACCCGCCGACCCAATTGGGCGCCTGGCTCGAACAGCGACTAATCCCCAAGCTACTGGTAGCCACCCAGACGCGGATTGTTGAGTGTTACGCAGATATCGAAGGCAAGCTGTTGCCGTCGACACCCTTAGTGTCAATCATCCCGGAACAAGAAAGCGAACTGTGGCATCTGATGGCCGCCGTTAGTTCACCTCCGGCTGCGGCCTGGCTAGCCAGCGCTGCCGCAGGTACTGGTTTGAGTCAGGGCACGATGAGACTGCGTGCTTCACTAATTGCTGACCTCCCGCTACCAGAACCATCCAAAACTTGGGATGTCGGAGCAGAACTAGCCCGCGAAATTCAAGAAAAGGGAGTTAATGATGAAGCAGCGCGACGCTTCGGAGAGGCCATGAATCAAGCGTATGGGCTGCCTTCGAGTGAGTTGCTTCACTGGTGGATTTCACAAATCCCAAAAAAACGGCCTTGACCTTATAGGTAAGGCCTCAGGTAGCCTTTTAGTTCAGCCCTGGAGTGACAGTGTCCGAAGCATTTCACACCCCTGAATCCATTGCCAAAGATCCTCCTCCCGCGTCCGGAGGCTGGCTTGAAAACATGCCCGTGGCGAAAAGGCAATTCTTTGAGCTTTCTCCGGACCGACCGTACGTACTCGAAAGTGGCGGCGAACTCGTTGCCCCACAAATTGCTTATGAAACTTGGGGCAACCTAGACGCAGCCTCCGGTAACGCTGTGTTGGTATGCCATGCGTTAACGGGAGATGCGCACGCCTACGGTGAAGCTGGCCCAGGACAACCAACTCCAGGTTGGTGGAATGACTTCATTGGTCCTGGCCGCCCGATAGACACTGACCGTTTCTTCGTTGTGTGCGTCAATGTTCTCGGCGGATGCCAAGGCACAACAGGACCCGCATCAATTAATCCAGTTACAGGGAAACGTTGGGGAGGCGACTTTCCTGTCGTGACGATACGAGATGTGGTTCGATCGCAAAGAGCGCTCGCTCAACACTTGGGGATTCAGAGGTGGATGGCAGTTGTAGGGGGTTCGATGGGAGGTATGCAGGCGCTTGAATGGGCGACTAGCTACCCCGATCGTTGCGGTTCTTTAGTAATCATCGCATCAACCGCTGCAGCTTCAGCGCAACAAATAGCTTGGAGTCAGGTGGGCAGACAGGCAATAGTCGACGACCCTGCGTATGAGGACGGTCATTATTACGACGCTGCACCAGGAAAAGGCCCGCATTTGGGTTTGGCCAATGCCCGTCGTATTGCAATGATCCATTATCGAAGCGACGAAGAGTTCGACCGAAGGTTCGGTCGATACAGCAACGATGCGATCGAACCGTTCCGACTCGATCATCGATTCGATGTCGAGAGCTATCTGGATTACCAGGCAGCAAAATTTCCATGGCGTTTTGACGCCAATACTTACCTAATCTTGAACAAAATGATGGACCTCCACGACGTTGGCCGCGGTCGGGGAGGGGTTGAGCAAGCTTTGAAGCGAATCACCTGCCCCAGCCTTTTGATGAGCGTTCGTACAGATTTCCTCTACCCGCGTCCCCAACAAATTCGGATAGTCGACGCTCTCAAGGGGCGCGTGCCAGTCGAACATATTGATATAGACAGCGACAATGGCCATGACGGATTTCTCACCGAACCGGAACAAACTGGTGGACCGATGGGTGATTTCATCGAAAAAATCTCCAAAGGTGCTATCGCCTAACGCTCACTGGCCCCAAGTTCAACTATTGGCTGTAGAGACAATGTCTTCTATTTCGTTCAAGTCGTTTTCGCTTAACTTCCAACCCGCAGCCTGAGAATTAGCAAATACCTGACTTGCACTCGTAGCTCCAGCAATCACACTCGGAATATGGGGCCTAGACAGAAGCCAAGAAAATGCCAAGTCCAATAGAGATTGATCCCTGTCATGCAGCCATTCACGCAGTCGTTGCACAGCACGCAAATTACGTTCGGTTAAGAAAAGATCCAGACGTTCTTGGGGCCATTCCGCTAAACGTGTTCCTGGAGTTGGCCCATCAGCGTTGACCTTTCCTGTAAGGAGCCCCGACTCAAGAGGGAAAAACGGTAAGAAACCGACTCCACGGCTTTCGCATACATCGAAAACTTCAGCCTCGGGTTCGCGGTATAGCACCGAGTATCGGTTCTGCACGGTTCGATAAGAAGCAAGAGATTCTCTTGTCGAAATATCAGCAGCATTGTCGAGCCGATCGGCGTCATAATTTGAGCAACCAATTTCACGAACCTTTCCCGCTACCACAAGATCGTTTAGGGCCTGAAGTGTCTCTAATTCTCCTACTTGATCATCAGGGGTATGTATCTGGAATAAGTCGATCCAGTCGGTGTCTAGTCTGCGCAAACTTCGATCAACCGAGCGCCTTACCCATTCAGCGCTTCCTCCTGTAAGACCTGGATCTATGTCTCTAAGCCCGAATTTGGTTGCGATGACTACTTGATCGCGATGACCTTTCATCGCTCGACCCAACATCTCTTCTGATGCCCCAGAGCCGTAAACGTCGGCTGTGTCGAAAAAGTTGATGCCGCTGTCTAAACAGGCCCTAAAGACTTCATCGGTTGAATCTTCGTCAATGCGGGTACCAAAGTTGTTGCATCCAAGGCCGACCTCTGAAACTTTAAGTTCGCCTA
>CEUL01149896.1_pt1 | contig 18141 bp, 18 predicted proteins | sample 427021 | NCBI WGS metagenome assembly CEUL01 (sample SAMEA2622800, study PRJEB7988) | marine metagenome | isolation source: saline water (ENVO:00002010), including | reverse complement strand
CCGTCGTTATTATGACCAATAACCGCCGTCGTTAGCTCAACGTCCATATCCATTTCCAGCTGCTCCGGCTCTGTGCCAACTATGTGGGCAAAAACACGAACCCCGTCTGGTAAGTCAACATAGCCAGAGATATAAGGAACTTTCCAACCGGACGGTGCAACATGTACAACAGACCAAGTATATAGTGATCCTTTGTCTGACAAGTTGAACTCCAAAATATTTTCCGACATGCAATCTGGACATACGGGCACAGGTGGAAAGGCCTTTGTACCACAATCGCCACATTCTAGACCGATCATACTAGGGGTCCCATCGGCGGCCAGACGTAAAGCTTTACCGTCGAGCGGATATTTTTCGTGAATATCTTCTGCAGTCCGCGCCATTTGTAATCCCTTTTCCCATCCAAACTTCTATCAACCACCAGCATGCCAAGCAAGCGTCACCACATTGCTCCACCGCCGTCGACCACCAAGGTCTGGCCGGTCGTGAAATCACTTTCGGCAGATGCGAAGTACAAACAAGCTCCAACAAGGTCTTCAGGATGTTGCAGACGTTTCAGTGACCGGCCGGCGAGCTTTGCAGCTGGACCCCCATCACGCCAATCGGTCCGAGCGATTACATTTTCCGACATTGTCGAACCCGGTGCGATCGCGTTCACCCTTATTCCATCATCTCCGAGTTCCTTAGCTAGCGCTCGCGTCATCCCGAAAACGGCTCCTTTGGACGCATCATAATGCAGAAAAAATGGCAGCCCCGTAAAAATCCGGCTTGTCGTTACATTTACGATTTTGCCATATCCCCTCTCTCGCATTGTCGGTACAACGGCTTTTGCGCACAAGAATGTACCACCTACGTTCACCGACATCACCCGCTGGAATAGTTCGGGCGAAATTTCATCGATGGAGGCACGATCAAGATTCCCGAAAATAGCTGCGTTATTGATTAATACATCTATACGCCCATAAACGTCAGTCGCCGACTCCACCAGTTCCTGGCAGGAATACCAATCCGACACATCCGTTTGTATAGAAATTGCTTTGCCCCCCCCTGATATAATTCGCTCGGCAACAGTCGACGCATCCTCAATGTCCGATAACACGAGTTTTGCCCCTTCAGTCGCTAACGCCAGTGCATAAGTCGCCCCAATCCCCTGTGCAGCACCAGTAACAATGCAGACCCTGTCCTCGACTCTTCCGGACATTTTTAATCCCGATACATGAAATTAATTAGATATCTAAGGGTATCGGTGGCGTAAGAAAGTGTAAAGCGTCTGAGACGATCCAATAACCTACTTATCCTGCCGGTTATAGAAAGTGAATCCGCTGCGCTAATCTGTTGCCACAATGTCACCCGACCAGCGAAGCCATGATCGTATATCATTACGATAATCATTTTCTGGGTTCGAGGAAGTTTTCACCGGCGTGTTGACCCAACGTCGCAAAAATAGGGCTCCAGCCGCGTAATAAAATTAAAACCGGTAATTGCATTAAAGCGGACCAGCCTGAATACGCACAATTATGGCGACTACGATCCCAACAAGAATTACAAGTAGGATTTTTCGGATACCCATTGGTCAGTCCGGACGTCGCCTCACCATCACCACATCACGCGACGAGAATACGATTTCTCGACGTTGGTTTTTTAGAAAGAATTCCCAAGTCACTAAGCCACGGTCGTAACGAGTTTTAGACATGCGTTTACCGACGCATTCTTGGCGTATTGACAACTCGTCCCCTCCGCGAACTGGTTTTAGAAAATTCAGTTCCTCTATCCTTGCAGCGCCAATTATTGCAGTGTTACGCGCTATACTCATCTGCAAGCGTTGTTTTAGAGCGATAGTAAGGACACCGGATGCGATCAGGCTATCGTGGACCGTGGCCAAGCCACCCAGTTCACTGACGTGCATTGGCAAAGGGTCGTATCTCTCAGCAAAGCTTATTATTTCGTCGTCGGTAACCGTAATAGTGCCAGCTTCACACACGTGGCCAATATCCATGTCTTCGAGAAAAATTTCGACAACCGGGCCGGGTTTTACATCATTTATTTTTTCAGTTTCAACATTCATAGAGCGGACATAACTGACGGCCGCTCTCGAGGCAAATAGGAAGTAAAAGAACTTGTTTCATTTTACTTTCCCTTTTGAGCGGACAAGCTATTTATCGATTAAGCCAAACTTAAAATAATTTCGTAACCCGACCGGGGCACCTATTTCTTTACAGTAATGCAAACTATATTGGCCGTCGTAAATTTGAGATCAATCTACACTACCTGAGTCGGGTCATTAAGCTTCCAGTCTTTTCAAGCCCCAGATGAAAAAATGAACACTGAAAAAAACAAGCCTAAGTTTAGTTGGATAAAACCTCTAACCGAATACGGACCGCTCGTCGTTTTTTTGGCCGCTTATTACCAGGCCGATCTCTTCGTCGCGACCGGAGCTCTGATGGCGGCAACCGCGATCGCACTAGTCATATCACTGATTATCAACCGTCGAGTACCGATGATGCCGGTAATAACGGCTGTGGTCGTTGGGATTTTCGGCGGTCTTACATTGTTCTTCAACGATGATACCTTCATAAAAATGAAACCGACAATTGTTCAAATTCTCTTCGCAGCGATCCTTCTTGGTGGACTGTTATTCCGCAAAGCATTGCTTAAGCCGGTGATGGGGGCGGCCTGGCCAATGACTGATCAAGGATGGCATTTTCTGAGCCGCAATTTTGGAATTTTTTTTCTGGTAATGGCCGTTGTAAATGAATTTGTCTGGCGCACTCAGACCGAAGAGTTCTGGGTCAACTTCAAGGTTTGGGGAAGCATAGGCCTAATGCTACTTTTCAGCTTGACCCAAGCCCCACTGTTAAACCGATACAAAATTGAAACCCACGAAAATTGAACGTCGTCAGATTACTTCTTCCCACGTTTAGGCAGTTTGCCCAACAAACTTTGTTTATTAATAAGACCTGCGACAAGCCCACACCGCTTCAGTTACTCAACGTAGTCCGATGAAAAATATGCACCCGCTTTGTCAACTTTACTAGTTCCAACATTTTGTTGAAATGCGGTGAATTAGCCATCCAAGTTTCGTTTTCATGTAATTCCTCCATAAGCGCTGGACGTAGGCCGGCGAGAGCGTTGAGTCGATTTTCAATGAATAACACAGTTTCTTCTGTAAAACCTTGGGCACAGATTATTTTTGCGTGCTTAAGAGTTCGTGTCAGAAAAAACGTGGGCACTTCCGTTGGACACCGCAATGCAAGTGCCAAGGTTATATACATAATCGATTGACTTAATGGGCGATTCTTTCAGGACCAGATAAGTCGCTTATATCTCCACATACGCAGATGTGAACTCGATGTTCTCCGCCCATGAGGACTCTGGGCCTTTGATATTAATATCCCAGATACTATCGTCATAAGCAGTAATTAAGTTGTCCCGGTGTCAGGAACGGCACATAAGTAGCGTTGCCGCCAAATCGTTTCGCAATCTTGTCAGTTAGTTCCGGCCCACACCATCCGGGTCACTGGAGATCGTTTCTCCAGTGACCAGTCTTGTTCGCCATGTTTATTCCCACCCACAAGACCCCAGTAGGCGCTAGCTAAAATTGAATGTCCTCGACATGACTTGGTATCTGCCGCGATTCTGATGGTCGTAAATTGCGTGGAACAACCTTATATAACTACTCAGCCGCAACCGGTCGACGCACTTCACCGTCTTCAGGGACATGGTATTCTGCTAAGACACGATCTACGGTACCTGTCATTTCATCCCAAGGACACTCGATGAAGCTGTAAAGCGTATTAATAAATGCAGGACCGGCATAAAAACGCTCGTATTGCTGATGTCGGCCAGCAAATTCACTGCCCAGAAGGTCCCATCCCAACTTCAGGAATTTCATTCGGTCTATTGCCGACTGGCCGGGCACAGACCAATAGGTTTCAAACTTCTCTCTTAGTTCAGGGTTGTTGATTACCGATACATCTGCTGGCATCTGGAATGGCCCACCTCCCATCAATTCACGCACAGTCTCGCAGACAGTAGCGTAGTTCTGTGTACACCAGTGGAGGGCCCCATACATATGCCGGCGGTTTATGTTTAGACGTCCGGCAACCATCTCCTCGGCATCTTCAATCTGGCCGGAAATCATTGCATTCAACCCCGCCTCTCCAGCGGCCAGTCGTCCAAGAGTGTCACGCACTGCAGGCACCTGTAACACATTATTTAACTCAGCCGACTTGCGGGCTACCCCAAGTATCAGTTTCAACTTTTCGGAGAAACGTACATTCGACTGATGGTTGCCCATCGCGTGACTTGGCGTTTGGAAGTAGATGTTGCGGGAGAGGGCTGCGTTGTTGTGCGTGAATACTCGTTCCCAAGGCACTTTAACGTCTTCAAAAATTACCATGGAATCTGTCTCATCAAATTTCCATGCAAAGGGAGCATCAAACTCGGATACAGCGAATCTTTCAAAAGGCTTACGTGTCCAAATAGTTACGCCTTCCCAGTTCAAGGGCACGGCACAGGTGATACTCTCTGCCGCCTGTTCCTCGCCGAGCGGCAACAGGTTGCCCACCCACGTTTCATTGGAGAAAACCGCTGATGTCCCCAACATTTTCATCCCATTTAGCGTGACACCTTCCTTATCCTCCGCCGTAACCCGCAACGTCGGCACCGTCAGCCCCTCACGCTGATAGAGTTCAGGCTGTCGAGCGCCCTGTGGTGGAAGCACCGTGTAGCAAGCAAACGTATCGTTCTTACGCATAAAGTCGTAATATTCCTGCAGATGCCCAGCAGAACCACTCAGGTTCTCCTCAAAAAGATCTGGTTTCCATAGCAAACCTGTGACGAAGCTTGCAACGTGGTCAGGAGAGCGCCCGATTAACCCGCATGTCCATTCCGCAACTCGGCGATGCGTTTCGCGGCGCTTCCGAAGGTCTTCTTTTGTTTTCGGCTGCAAGTACCATGACGTGCTTAGTTCCCCGTCCTCGGCTTCGTAGGCCATGACATCCACATTCTCGGGCGCAAGCTTTCGATCATAAATCATCGCAAAGGAATGCGCAGCGTTACGGAAAGCTGGATGTGTTGTGACGTCCTCTACGAGTTCGTCTCCAACATAGACCCTTCGACCGTCGCGAAGAGATTCGAGATGTTGTTCACCTGTCTTAAGCATAAAATATCTCCTAAAGTTTTTCTAAGACGGTCAGCGCCAAATAGCACTGGCCGCAATATCCCCAGTTTCGGTATGTTCTTTGGCCAACGCCTCAGCCATATCAGCAGCTCGGGCACTAGTCCGGGTCATGTGCCCCACGATTTCACGGAATCGTCCGAAGGTCTCCGGTCCCATGCCGTCGAATAACTCATCGTTGATCGCCTGCAGATGAGGCGTAAAGGAGTCAATCGCGTCCTGACCATCCTCTGTCAGCTTGAGTATGACGCTACGCCCGTCGTCCGGGTTTGGTTGTTTATCGAGGAATCCGCGTCGCATAAGCTTCTTAGACTCCATGGTCACATAGGCGCCTGACGTATGCAGTCTATCTGCAATTAATGAGACGGTAATTCGATCACTAGGTGTAAGCTCAGCAACAACCATCAATATGTGATATTGAATGCCTGATAGACCAAGTGCAGTGGCCATCTGTTCACGGATGCGGTCAAAATTAACCGTCATAGTGAATATACCGTAGATCAAGCGCCGGAAATCCCCATCCCCATTCTCCTTATCCAATAGAGATTCCAATGTCGTAGATGGTGGTAAAATCCAATCTGGTTTGGAAAACGGATAGTGCACTGACATATAAAATTGATCTCAATAATTTTTTTCATAATGATGATAGCTAAATTAATTAGCTAAATCAATTGTTATATTTATTGGTTCGGATACCGCTTCAGTTCATAATCAAATTCTTTCTCAACTTACAAATTAAATTTAAGATCAATGCTGAGCCTATTCCATTAACTGCTGAAACTAACCAAGCTGCCACTGCTGAGACCTGGACGTCTGCTACTTCACTTTCGGGTGGCCAGCACGACGGCAACCGTTATAGCCCCGGGCATAATGACGCCAAGCAATCATAGGTACAGAAGACTTGAATCAGCCTGTCTACTTCATTTTACCGACCCGTTAGCGATCAGTTTCAAAAGATCAGCCATCGGTTCGTTGAATAACCGCTGCTCTTCGTGCAAAATTACCTAGTTACGAATGGAGGACCAGAAAGTGGATACCCTACAACGGCTTGTAAACGAGGAAGATATAAGAGTCTTCCATGACGAAGGCGCTGTAAGACTGCGAAACATTGTCTCGCAGGATTGGCTTGACGTTCTTGCGGAGGGTTTCGAGCAGGCCGTCGCGTCACCCGGAAGATTTGCTAAGAGTTATGGACCAGAGGGCGCGCCACGATACTATACAGACCACAAGTTGTTTAATAGGTTCAAACCGTTTAGCAATTTTCTGTTCGATGGCCCCCTAGGCCAAGTGGCGGCAGAAATCTTGGGTGCCTCTCGTATCGATCTATATGATGAACACCTTCTAATTAAAGAACCCGGGGCACCAGCTCCAACATATTGGCATCATGATATGCCGTATTTTTCGATCGAAGGTTACGATCTTGCAAGTATTTGGTTTGCTTTGGATCCAACCCGAGAAGACACCGGCGCGCTTAAGTTCGCAAAGGGCTCACACAAATGGGGCAAACTCTACCAGCCGGTAAAAATTGGCGAGAATAAGCCGGTAGATAAGTTCAATCGTGACGACCTAATAGCGACGGTCCCAGAAATTGATAAGAATCCTGACGAATATCCGACGGTTCTGTTGGAGACTGATCCAGGCGACATTCTGATATTTCACGGGCTGACTTTGCATTCGTCCTCCGGAAACAGCAGCCAAAACATGACACGTCGCGCACTATCTCTTCGCATGGCCGGCGACGACATCCTTTGGAAGAACAGATCGGATGCACCGCTGATCTTCGATCGAACACTGAACGACGGCGAACCGCTTAGCGAGATTCCCGATGAATGTCCACAAGTCTGGCCAGTAAGGTCGTAACCCCTACCGTGCTCGCGTCACCATTGTACTTAGAAATAGGATACTGAGAACCGAGCACCCTACAATAACCACGCCCATCGGCTGGGCGGTGTTATCGTGTAATAGGCCAACAAATAACCCGGAAAGCGCTCCGCATCCGTAGCGCACAGAGCCAACTACAGCCGAGGCGGTACCGGCATTTTCAGGGAAATATTCCAGCGCACCCGCTGCTGCGTTGGCATTTATCACATTTAACGGAAGTGTGAAGATAACGATCCCGGCTATAACGCCCCATACACCCCAAACGTCCGTGTAAATCAGGACAAATAGCAATACCGCGCCTGCAAAGAGAAACCATACGCCAAAGGACATCATGTCGTATACACCTCTTTTTACTACTAACCTGCTGTTAAGCCACCCACCGATCAGAACACCGGCGACGTTTAGTGTGAAGATGTAGCCCATGTGCTCGGGCGCCACGCCATAGAATTCTATAAAGACGAATGGCGCACCTGAGAGAAACGCGAATAAGGCACCGAAAGTGATCCCCCCGGAGAGGATGTAACCGAGGGCTTTCCGGTGAGTGAGAACCTTCCCGTATCCGCGAAGCAGAATTAACACCCCGGGTTTTGACCTACGTCCGGCGGGTAGGCTCTCTTCGATACCAAATAAAACGACTAGAATCGCTAATATCCCGCAGATCACTAGCGCCCAAAAAACGGCGCGCCATCCGATCCAAATTAGCAGGTATCCTCCGATTACGGGCGCAACCATGGGGGCTAGGAGTATAAACATTAGCATCAGAGACATCGCGCGGGCCATGTAATTTCCCGAGAACCGGTCGCGGATTATAGCTCTCGACAATACAGTTCCCGCCGCACCCCCTACTGCCTGAAAAAAGCGAAAAACTAAAAGACTATCCACACTGGTTGCTGTTGCACACAAAATAGTCATCAAAATAAACAAACCAATGCCGGATAGAAGTATCGGACGCCGACCAAAGCGATCAGAAAGCGGGCCATAGCAGAGCTGGCCGAGGGTAAAACCGAGCATGTAGCCGCTTAACGTAAGCTGCACCTGTGCCGCTGTCGTACCAAAGTCTTCCCGGATCGTCGGAAAAGACGGAAGATACATGTCAATCGAGAGTGGTGCTAAAGCGGCTACGAGCCCGAGGCAGACTATCAACCCCAACTGCAGCGGTGGTTCCTTGGTCAAGGTTTTCTCTCGATTTCTCAAAATACGGGCGCTCTATAGCGACCTAGGTAGATCAAGCCCGACCCCCCGAAGATGGCCGAACAGTTCGGCAAGCTTAGCGCGATCCTCCAGAGGTAATGCTGGCTTTAAGATGGATGAAATATTCGCTTTTAGGTGCTCTTTTCGGCTGGTGCCAAAAAGCACGACATCAGCGCCTGGCTCATGTCGGGCAAATCGGTAGGCGGCATCGATCACGCTATCGGCCCCACCTTCGTGAACCAAAAAGCTGAGAGGATCGTCACTCTCTCCCAGCCAAGCCGGTACCTGCCCATCTTTAGAGAGATCCCTCAAAGCCTCCTTCAGCCTGCCCTGAACGCTAAAAATATTGCGAACCACGAACATCATCAAAGTGCCAATTCTCAGGCTCAAAGTTTTCGGGAGTACCGATGACCGTGCCACTTGGTGCATCATGTTGAACCCGAGCATGACGACATCCCAGCAGTCATCCCGAATAGCCTGTTGCAGCATGGTCTGGCTGTGATCATTGGGGGAAGTCTCTGTAATCCCCAGAAACCTTATTTTGCCCGCGTCACGGGCGCGTAAAAGTGCAGGTGCGAGTTCACTGAGAGCATGATCGTACTGCCTCGGATGAACGCCATGCAGATGAAAAATGTCAATGTACTCTGTATTTAGTTCGCGCAAAGCATCATCGATCGCACTTGAAATTCGTTCTGCAGAAACATTTTCCGCCGTATGCTTGGTAGATATCACAACCTGATCACGTGGCACTGTTTTGATTGCTTCTCCTACTATGCGCTCCGTCCCATAGGACTGCGCCGTGTCCAAGAAATTTACTCCCAGATCCAAAGCGATGCGGACCAGTTTTACGGAATCACTCACGGACTGTCCCATCCCTTGCCCGATCTTGCTATTGCCCCCGCAACCAAGACCCGCAACGCTGACTAATAGCCCTGTTCTTCCTAATTCCGTATAGTCCATATCTCGGAGTTTAGTCGCCGACCGTCTTCACCGCCAGTTCCGAACTCTGTTCTAGCTGCGCTGCTAGTTCTCCAAGAATTCGGAAATCTTCAGCCGACAATGGGCCGAAAAAAGCATTATTGGCCTTCTGGATCTCGGGCTCAATCGCAGCGAGTTGCGCCGCGCCCAAACCAGTAAGTCGCAATGAGACACCGCGACCATCCGCAGGATTAGGATTCTTAGCTACAAGATTAGCTTTAACAAGCAAATTTACTTGCGCGGTGACAAATGGACCACTGACATGCATTCTCTTCGCTACGGCATGTACCCCAGCGCCACACTCGTTATCCTGCATGTGAGCGACCGTCATAAGTATCGCGTATTGTGGTCCAGTGACACCAATAATTTTTGCCAGCCGGTCACGGACTTCTTGCATGCGTATCCCCACCGAAAGCAGATCGTAGACCAAAGCACGAAACGAATGATCCCGGCCGTTATCATCAAGAAGTTCCCACCGAGACACGGAGACCGGAGGTTGTTTCTCTATCACACGTCGAGAAATGACGTATTTCCCTGCAACCCGGCCTCAATCGGGATGTGCAGGGCCTCGTGTATAGAATTATACATTGCCCAGAATCCAACGACGCAGGCGAGTTCGACAACCTGTGCCGGTGTCATGCTAGCGGCAAGGTTGTCTAACACAGATTTAGGCACATTCGAATGATCGACACTCGCCGCTTTCGCGTATTCGATTGCAGCCTTCTCGGCCGGGTCATCCGGCACGTAGTCCGTGCCAAGTAATTCTTCAACATCTTCTTCTGAGAAGTTCCAGCCCTCTCCGTCACCATCACTTTCACTCATCAGTGTGTTGGTGTTGTGCGCAACACAATAGGCACTCTTGTTTAAAAAGCTGCAAACAGCCGAAATACGGCGTTTCAAACCTATATCTAGATGACTGCTGTCATCCCGCATCACGGTGTTGTTTAACTGAACCAAACACCCCAGTAATTCCGGGCGATGCATATAAAGTTTTAGTGCGTTCGGCATGAAACCCATTCGTTTTTCATAGGCCTCCAAAGGGCCTTTGATCGTTTCCGGTAGTGCATCCGGATCCGCATAGGGAATAAATGGCGTCTTTTCGGTCATTAGAGATAATCCTCCAGTCGTACGTTTCCCCAGTTAAGCGGAAATGCTTCCTGATAGTCTGTTTCTCCCCTGTAAGGCTTTGAAGTGGCATCAATGCCGACTTTCCCAACAACTCGCCATGGCTCGTGGCCCGGGATTGGGTCACCAGAGGGCTCGTATAATGAGCCCCGTGTACCCGGAACCACAAATATGTCACGGGATGGATCTACCCGCGTCGCCATTGCGCGATAAACGGCGCCCGGATCATCAATATCTGTGTCGGGGCTGATCGCTACCACCATCTTAGTATTGAGCCAGGGAGATCCCATAGTCTGCATCAGGGCATCATTGACGAACCCCGGCCGCGGATAGTCGACTTGAATTACACAGCTGACAGCTGCCCCCCAAGGGGGAAATCGGACATCGTGAACTTTCAGTCCGATTTCACTGATCCGATTATATAGAACTGCCTCATGGCAGAGACGTGGGAGCGGCTGATGGTCGGTATCCGGGACGGTCTGGTGATTCCGGTAAATCGGTTTGCCAGCCCGCATAGTTATCGCCGTCAGGTCAACACGCGGAATGTTTTGTTCCTTGGGCAAGAAATAGCCGGTCGGCGCATTCACCCCGCCCATCGGGAAGTTCTGTGAGATGTCGACGAGGCCCTCAACGATAATTTCCGCATGGGCGGGCACTCGAAGATCGATAGTCTCACATTGCACCATCTCCACGTCCTGATCCATTATAGTTCCAACCATTTCCATCTCGCCCCACATATCCATGTGCATGCCAGAAAAATTAGCCATAATTTCATATGCCGGATGCACACCAAAGACGATGGCAATCGGCATCTCGTTTATACCTAGGTCACGGTATTTCTGCATGATGATGTGGGTGTGTGGTGTTGCAAAACTCATGAAACCATGACGCGGGCCCACTGGCGTAGTACCCGCATGTGAAGAATTATAGAAACCTGTTTCCGGGTCCTTTACGATATTCATGGCGGAAATATAACGCTGACCTTCTTCTGAAGAATGCACTGGTGCAGGAAGTTTTAGCCAGTCGACCTCATTACCGGTGTATATGACCTCTTTAACCGGTCCTGTTTTAACATCAACTAAACCCCGTGGGGGTTTGCGCAAGCGATACGCCAGCGTTGGAAGATAATCCTCCTTCGACACGCCCAACGCCCTGCATTGGGACCAACGATGTTTCACCAGTATGTCGCATAATCTGAAATCCGGATACTCAATGATATTCTCGAAAAGAATTGGACATTCGGATTGTGCCGATAATGCCCCGATATCGTCAATCGACACGGGTTTCTCAATAATAGTTAATAAGTCTCGGTTTGTTTGTAGGTACCCACGAAGATCCCGGTCGAGAGGCCGGTTGTGTCCTTTACCGGGATCTAGTGCGGTTCCATCGGTTGACATAGGATTCTCCCCACTCAGATTAGGTAATCTAGTTATCTAAATTTAGTGGGGAGTCAATGAATATTCGCCAATTCGTGTTTTACTTTGCCGATTGATTAGGTGTCTCTCCTTTAAGAAGGCGATTGATCTTTAACCGAAATAGGCCGGCTGACGCGTCTAAATCCAACCCGATTTTGAGCCGACCTTCATGGACCGTCTCTTCCTTCTGAACAGCCTCCAGAATCTCCTTATCTTCTGCAAAGGCAATGCGAAATTGTTCGCTGATATTCTCTCCCACCGCCTGGTCATCAGGTTCGAAATTCCGCACATGCAGCCAGCGGTCAATAGTACGGGTTTCAGTGACCGGCGTCATAAAATGGCATGAATATACTTGGATACGCGCGTCTCCGCCTTCCTGCCAGTTGCCGGTACCAGCAGCCGTAGCACCAAAATCGATAATTGAAACCGAAGGTAGATACATCAGATATCGCTGCCACATATCGACTCTGCCGTTATGCCCCCCAAACGCAGCAACAAAGCCTGTGGGGGCGGAGTCAACCGTCAACCGCTCGGTCACGACCCCCCATGACGTGCTTTCATGTGTTACCGGCGCATTGATTCCCTCCGGGTTTCCCAGCGTCGAAGGGTGGACGTAATTCACGTGCGTCGGATCACATAAATTGTCGCAAAGTAGCAGATAATTTGCTTCGACATCGAGCGCATCGCCGAATGCAACGCCCCACTCTGTCTGGTGATATTGCGGAAGATCATAGATCTCGCTGATATCGGCGATCGCGGTGTCTCCCATCCAAATCCAAACCATACCCATTGTTTCAAAAACGGGATATTCCCGGATTCTACAATCGGGCCGAATCAACTGTGTGGGTGCCCGAACACATTCACCGTTTCCATTAAAAATTAGACCATGGTAGCCACACTGAATATCGTTTCCGGCGATTCGTCCTTTGGAAAGAGGCAAAAAACGATGGGGACAAACATCCTCCGCTGCCCGGACGACCCCATCCTCTCCTCTCCAAAGGACAATTTTTTCATTCAGAATTGTCTGCGGTAACGGCTCATCCTTAAGATCATGAGTCCAACTCGCCACGTACCAGGCATTTTTAATGAATGCCATTACGTTGTCTCCCCTTTGGGCAAAGCTCATTAATGATAATGCGCTTATAACAATGCGAAAGCCTAATCCAGACTATAAATCAAGAACGATTAACGGAATAGCGGCGACATTTCAGGGATGGGACGTGGCGTCATCAATAGGCCGGACTGTTCGATCAATAGGGGCGTTATTTTCAATAAAAAATTATGCCAGTCTTTATCCTCATTGAGTTCGGCGATCCTTGCCGCCCGGTCGGCCGAATTCTGGAACCACCACCATAGCGTTATATTATGAAGTGGCCCGGTCATAGACATGAAAGCGCCTATCGTGCGCCCGGCCATAATATCCAGCGCCTTCACACCACTTGCATTGCAGGCTTTGATAAACGCAGGAATGCCGCCCGGACGAAGCTGAAAGGCCCGTTCTTCGATCACACGTTCGCTTGTAAGGCTGGTCAGTTTCGCCCCGGTCTCCGGAAGCCAGTCATGCCCGCCCGCCCACATGGGGTTCAGAGATTCCAAAGGCAGCAACTCGAAGAATCCGTTTACCTGTTGGCGAATAATCTTACGCGTATTAACGAAGTATGGCGTTAGCTCGGGGATGGCGTACAGACCTCGCAGCCGCGTGTCCCAATCTTCGAGGGTATCGTAACGATAAAGATGAATAACTTGGTCGATCGTCCCAGTGCTGGTAGAAAAGTAGCCCACCAACCGATCCATATAGCTTTTAACCAGGTCGAAACCCCTGTCGATCTGAGCTTGATCGAAGGCTGTAACGTGACCGGGTTCCATCGTGTAAGCGCGTCGTTCAAATATCATCTTTCTACTCGTATTAATGTCTCTCGAGTATTGGTATGGCAGCGTTCGAGTCGCGTTGCCACCCTCCCCACCAAATTCAGCATCTTTACCATACCCGACGTATTCCAAATCCGTATCTGCATTAAAACTCTGAAATAAATCCAGAGAGGGAACCAACGCTCAGTTGACACCCCGGCCAATATCGACAAGTTAGTCATACATTACCCGTCCATCTTCCCTATTATCGGAAATTCCAATGACCGCTTCCTATATTGTTCGTTACCAAGGTACCGCCGCTAATAAATCGCAATTCATCTCCCACTACCAAAAAAAACATGCGCCGATATTACAGAGATTACCAGGAATAGTTGCACTAACCCTCCACCAGGGAGCCGCCTCTTCCGACCCGTTCCCAGTCAACCCGGATGGAAATCTGTTGATTGCAGAAATGACTTTCAAAGACCTACCCACGCTAAATAACGCGCTTGCATCTTCCGCCCGTGCGGAAGCCCGGCATGATTTCAGTAATTTCCCCTATTTCGACGGTGAGGTTACGCATCAGGCGTTTATGACCGAACGGGTCTTTTAGGGTATTTTTCTTCATATTATCATGCTTGTATTTTCCGGATTTTTTGTGGAAAAACTTGTTTTAAATCGGTATGATAATGATTCCTTCGATTTGAACCTCTGACCGGATCGACCATGACCGAGAACACGCGCCGCGTGCTTCAGCGGGATAGCAATCCTCACCTGTTCCGTCGAATAACATTCAGATCGGTGACAGCACGCAACAGAGTTATGATGTCGCCAATGTGTCAATATTCGTCAACAGACGGCATGCTCGAAGAATGGCATCATGTTCACCTATGTAGTCGTGCAGTGGGCGGCGCCGGGATTGTTTTCACCGAGGCGACGCACGTTTCACCGGAAGGGCGTATTACCCCTCACTGTCTTGGCATCTGGACAGATGAACAACGCGATGCTTTTAAGCGCACTGTCGAATTTATTTCCAAACAGGGTGCGGTCCCGGGAATCCAAATCGGTCATGCCGGGCGAAAGGCATCAACATCCCGGCCTTGGGAAGGAACGCAGTCGCTCCCCCCCAGTGATCCGAGCGGTTGGCAAACGATCGCTCCAACGGACAAACCCTACGATGATTGGCACCCACCGCTCTCCATGGACACTAAGATGATAGAAAGGGTTCTTGGCGACTTCAACGCAGCGGCCCGCAGGGCATACGAGGCGGGATTCAAACTGCTAGAAATCCACGCTGCCCACGGATACCTAGGGCACAGTTTCTTATCCCCGCTCAGCAATGACCGCTCTGATGATTACGGTGGATCCTTGGAAAACCGGGCCCGGTTCTTGATGGAAACACTAGATGCTGTCCGCGATACATGGCCGCCTGATCTTCCCTTATTTCTGCGACTATCGTGTACCGATTGGGTGGACGGAGGATTGACGACTGAAGATGTAGTGAAAGTCGCCGGCTGGATCAGCGACCGGGGGGACGTTGACCTAATAGATTGCTCATCCGGTGGCAACCATCCAAGTCAGCAGATTCCAACTCACCCCGGTTATCAGGTCCCCTTCGCAGACCAAATCAAACGCCATACAGGCATTAGGACTGCGGCCGTTGGGCTACTTCATAGCCCAGATTTCTGTGAAGAAATCATTGCCAATGGACGTGCCGACCTAATCGTCCTTGGGCGGACACTTCTCACCAATCCATACTGGCCTTTGCATGCAGCTACAAAACTTCAGTCAACAAATATAGATTGGCCCGTTCAGTATGAACGAGGGAAGATTTTTTAATCATATCTCATGTAATCTAAGCAAGTTCTGCGGAAAGAGAATAGCCTAGGCGCCAAGGTTCCCTTTAGAGAATACATTTTGAAGAAGTATTATTTTCAAATATTTGTGTGCTAATAACACAACCTATTTTTCAGTTATGTTGCATGATCTCCTATTTTATCGAACGTCTAGGAATCTTAACCATGATGAGATCATACTGTTGTTACCCTCGATTTCCTCGCTTTGGCGCCCAAGTGTAAAGACAGTAAAGTAATTATGCCGCCGACAGCGATTACCGCCATAGCAATTTTCCAAGCCAGTGGTTCGGCTGCCCCGCCGAATGTATCTAGAGCCAAGCCAAAAGCAAGAGGACCGATGACCCCGCCGGAAAACCCTATGAAAGCTAGAACCGCCAGAGCGCTGCCGCGCCGGGCGGGGTCTGCGGCGGCAATCGTCCCAGCATTTATCGCAGCACTGCGACCGTAGGAAGAAATTCCGAACACCAAACAGAGCAGTATAGTCAACTCGTAGCCGCCATCAACCAAAACGCCAATCATCCCCGCTAAAAGCGCGGACACGATAGCAACTATCATTAAGATCTTCTGGCGTTCATAACGGACACATAGTTCCCCCACTATCATAGCCGCCGGCACCCCGATAAGCGCCACCAAAGTGGCCCAGACGGGCGGGGGCCAACCCACCTGATCCGCCGGCAACCGTGATTGGATGAACATAAAAAAAGTAACTAGCCAGACGCGTGCCGAGAAAACTTCCCATGCTGTCCCAAAGGACGAGAAAACATAGGACATAACAGCCCGATCCCGCAGGACTGGACGAAAATCGAGAGCCGCACCCATACTTTTAGCCACCGGTTCCGGTTGTTTAGCCGGGAGAACAATAGAGATGATGGTAAAAGCGACCAATCCTCCAATGCCCGCAAATGCGAATGGCCATTGCCAGTCGAGATACTGGGCGCTTACGCCGGCAATAAGAATGGAACCCCCCGACCCAAGTGCAAAAAATGATGAATAGTATGTAGAACCACGCTGTTGAACCCGCCCGGGCGGCAACTGATCAGACAACGCTTTTAGGCCAGGCATGAAAGTTCCTGCCAAGCCAACCCCTGTTAACACCCGAAATCCAACTCCAGACCACAAATCGTCAGCGACGAAGGCAAATCCGAAATTACCGATAGCACCTACGACGGCAAAGGTTAGATAGATATGCTTGGGATCAATGCGGTCAGTGTAAGCGGTCAGAATGGGCACTGTCGCTATGTATCCAATGAAAAGGGCACCACCCAACCAGCCGGCCTGGGCATTGGATAAATTCCAAACAGAGATAATTTCACTCAGTACAGCTGCCGGAGCCATAAAGCCCATCAGTGTCAGCACTAACGCGAGGCCAAATGCTCCAACGAGAAAAACCGGATTAGTCATGTTAGGTCTATCACGATCTTTCCTGCTGCCGCATTTGCTTCCATATAGGAATGCGCCTTTTGTATCTCTTCGAGCCGGAAAACACGGTCGAGAGGTAACCGATACTTGTCACTTTTGATACCAGCTATGTAATCTTCTAGAGCCCAGTTCGGCATCGGTGTCATGGAGCTTGAGAAATAAGTAAACTTTGTCGTGGATGGTATCGTCGCACCTGGGACGAAGTTTTTTATCTCCCATTCGCCCCCCAATAACCCTGCCATACAGAGTATACCGCCTCGGCGGACGCATAAAAAAGAATCCTCAATCACGTTTGTCCCAACCAGATCGAGCATGGCGTCGACACCCTCGGAAACCAACTCCCTAACCCTTGGCCCAATTTGCCCATTATCTGTAATAACGAAATCGACCCCGAAACTCTTCAGTAAATCTGACTTTGTTGGATCCCGTGTCGTCGATATAATGCTAAGGCCTCGTTCCCTTGCAAGATTGGCGGCTACCAATCCGACCGATGAAGACCCGCCCCGGATAAGCAACGACTGACCTCGTGAAACTCCCATCGCTGGCATTAGGGCACCCCAAGCCGTGTGGAATACCTCCGGTACAGAGGCAAGCTGGGACCAAGAGAGATTCGTGTTCACGGCATGAACACAATGGGCCGGGACGTTTACGAACTCAGCATAGGAGCCGTCAAATGCACGCCCCATTCCTCCAGTAGTGGCAACCACGATCTGTCCCTGGTTAAATGCAGTAGCCGGCGCCGCTTCAACGACGCCAGCGCATTCTATCCCTAACACACGCGGAAACTGAACACTGGGAGAATAACCGAGACGGGTATATATCTCACCCCGATTAAGGCCGAAGGCCATAATTCGGATCAGAATATGGCCGTCCTTCGGATTTGGACGAGGCCAGTCATCTCGCAGCTGAAGCACCTCCGGGCCTCCAGGCCTTTCAACGATAACCGCACGCATTGTTTTTGTCACAGATAAGGAACCAGTCCGCCGTCGTCACGCAGGAGTAGCTTTATAACTTTGAACCCGGAGCATGAATGAAAACCAAGCTCTAAGTATGTTTCAATTCGAACCTCTATTCTATCAAGAATCAATCTCACCCCGGATCTTTACTGCTTTTCGAATTACTCGGATTGTTTCGAACCATAGGTCGTACTTTTCTATCTCTGACAAAGGCACCCATCTCGCATCAGATACATCGTCATCGGCTACGGGTTCTCCACTCGTCCAGACCGCTACAAAATCAACTAGGGTAT